>VFQR01000210.1_pt1 | contig 115149 bp, 107 predicted proteins | sample 3512321 | NCBI WGS metagenome assembly VFQR01 (sample SAMN10412374, study PRJNA504923) | tailings metagenome | isolation source: Relicate 3 Philex TSF1 revegetated site | place: Philippines: Tuba, Benguet | collected 2017-08-29 | reverse complement strand
GATGTGCCGGGAGGCCAGCCTTTCTGATCCGGAACTCGCGACGCTCTGCGACGAGATCACGAAGGCGCAGCGCGAAGAGATCGACCAGATGGAGGCGATCGCGTCGCGGCTGCGATAGATGTGGGTCGCCCAACCAGGGATCCGCGAGTGGGTCGGCGACAACTCCGGCTGGACTTTACTCGACACATCCCGCGGTGGTGTGTGTAAGCGAACCAGGGATTTTGGTCAGTTGGCGCAAAGCGTCGCAATGCGATTTTTCTGCGTCCAGGCAGCCTCTGTTTTGCGCAATATTGTATAGCGCCTCGATCTCCGGCCACGAGGCGATGAGCGCGTCGACACAGGTGGGATCGAAATGGGTGCCGGCATTGTCGATGAAGTGCCGCCTGACATTTTCGGCCGGCCACGGTTTCTTGTAGGGCCGCTCGGAAAACAGGGCGTCGCAGACGTCGGCGACGGCGGTGAGCCTGCCCGACATCGGGATCTGCTCGGCCGCCAGCCTGTTTGGATAGCCCGTGCCGTCCCAGCGCTCATGATGAGACAACGCGATCTCGGCTGCGAGCTGGACCAAGTCCGACTCGCTGCCCGAGAGAATCTCGTAGCCACGCCTGGCGTGCTTCTCCATCTCCTGCCTCTCGGCAGGGTTGAGCCGTCCGGGCTTGTGGAGGATCGCATCGGGAATCGATATCTTGCCCACGTCGTGCATCGGTGAGGCGCGGTATAGATCCTCCACGAAGGCGCGATCGAGTCCCATCCGATCCGCCAGGATGCGGCTGATGCGGGCCACACGCGCCACATGCTGTCCAGTCTGGTCGTCGCGCAGTTCGCCGGCGAGCGACAGGCGCTGGATGATCTCGGATTCGCGGGCGAGCAGCGTCTCGGTGGCCGCCCGGATGGTCGCGATCATGACGTCGCGAGCCCGCGATGAAGACTGAAGCAATGGTCCCGGTGGCGGCAGCATGAGGGCGATGGTCCTCGAACGGGCGGGATCCCCGCTGGTTTCCCTGGAGCGGCCCGATCCGGCGCCTGGACCGAACGAGTTGCGGGTCAAGGTGGAGGCCTGCGCTGTATGCCGGACCGACCTTCACGTTGTTGATGGCGATCTTTCTGACCCAAGGCTCCCGCTCGTGCCCGGCCACCAGATCGTCGGCATCGTCGACCAAGTGGGACCTGGAGTAGAGGATTCGCGGATCGGCCGCCGTGTCGGTATCCCCTGGCTCGGGCAGACCTATGGCGACTGTGGGTATTGTCGCTCGAACGCGGAAAATCTCTGCGACCGGCCGCAGTTCACCGGCTACACACGAGATGGCGGCTTTGCCACGCATGTCATTGCCGATGACCGTTTCGCTTTCGACCTCGACCCGATGGCAGATCCTGTGGCTCTTGCACCCCTGCTCTGCGCTGGCCTGATCGGATGGCGCTCCCTGGGCAGGGCCGGCGACGGGAGGCGTATCGGCATCTACGGCTTCGGGGCCGCCGCCCACATCATCGCGCAGGTCTGCATCTGGCAGGGCAGGACCGTGTACGGCTTCACCCGGCCGGGCGACAGGCAGGCGCAGCTCTTTGCCCGGAGGCTTGGGGCCGCCTGGGTCGGCGGTTCCGACGAGACGCCACCGGCGCCGCTCGACGCCTCCATCATCTTCGCGCCGAGCGGCGAGCTCGTGCCGGCCGCTCTGCGCGCGGTAAGGAAAGGCGGTCGCGTGGTGTGCGGCGGCATCCACATGAGCGAAATCCCCGCGATGCCCTATTCGATCCTTTGGGGGGGAGCGCGAACTTGTCTCCGTAGCCAATCTGACGCGCGCGGATGCCGATGCGTTCTTCCCGATTGCCCGGCAAGCCGGGGTTCGAACCCAAACCGTCGTCTATCCGCTTGATCACGCCAACGACGCGCTCGACGATCTCCGCAATGGGAGGCTCAGCGGCGCGGCCGTCCTCGTCCCCTGAGCGATGTCCCCAGGTCGGGTTCCGGTCCATGCACCGTCACCGACCTGCCGAGCTGTTGCTTGCACGAAGGCAGATCGGTGTTTGAGTTGGCATTGCCGCCGGCAGGATCCGGGTTCTGGTTGAGAACAGCTGTTTGGAAAGACTGTTTGACCGCTAGGCAGGTTGGGACAGACGAGGCCCGGAGAATATAGCGCATTGCCCTCAATGAGAGCCGGATATCTCGACAAACGCCTTCGACAAGCGCAGTTTTCCGCCGTGCCGCTGTCGGGCAGATCGAGGGATCGACGTAAGGTGTGCTTTTCTGCAACGGCAAGTTTCACAACCGCAGCTGTAACAGCCGTGATCGGCGTGATTGCAGTATCCAGGACATCTCAGCCACGGGAGTTCATGCTGGCGGGGATGCCGATCATGTTCGCGATCCAGCAGGGCATCGAAGGCCTGCTTTGGCTCAACTTACCCGCTCGCTGCGGAAGGTCCCGTCGCGACATGTTTGACGCTTGCCTTCCTGCTGTCGGCGGAAGTGCTCTGGCCGATCTATGTGCCGTCGATGATGCTGCTGGCCGAGCCAAACCCGATGCGTCGACGGCTCATGCTGCCGTGGCTCGCTGTTGGTGTCGCTGTCGCGATCTACCTTCTCTGGGGTGTCTTCTCGGGTCCCCATGCGGCGCAGATACTCTCTGGACATATCGTCTATGTCACGGAGCACCCGTTCCCCTTTGCCATCGGGTGCGCCTATCTCGCTGCAACGTGCTTGCCACTGCTGTTGTCGACACATCGCGCCGTGATCATCCTTGGGTTCATCCTGCTGACTGGGTGTATCGCGGCTTACACTCTCTACTGGAACTCGTTCGTGTCGGTTTGGTGCTTCTTCGGGGCAGCTGCGAGTGGCGTGATTCTTTTCCATTTCGAGCGGGCCCGCAGGTATCGGCTCGCAATGGATGCATAGCGGTTTCCCGCTGGCGGCAGCTCACTGTCTGACGATTATCGTGGTGGCCGACTTGCCGTATCAGCGGATCAGTTCGAACAACACCCTCGCATTGTCGGGATGCAGCCGCACGCAACCATGCGAGGCCGGCCGGCCAAGCTTCGATATCTCGGTCGTGCCGTGGATCGCATATCCCCGGTGAAAGAACACGGAATAGGGCATGGGCGCGTTGTCGTAGATCGACGAATACCAGACACGTTCGAGCCGGCGCGGCCGGAATGTTCCGGCCGGGGTACGATAGCCCCGGCGGGCGGTTGAAACGGTCCAGCTGTGAAGCACATGCGCGTCGGCCTCGACCAGCATCGACTGGCTCGACAGATCGATCATCACGTTCAAACGCGCCGCCATTGCGGTCGAGACACCCGGAGCCACCAGGAGGCCGGCCGCGAAAGCAGACACCGTCAGCCAGGCGTGGAGGCGAAGTCTCATGTGTAACGCTCCCGGGATGGTGTGTCTGTCGAAAGGTGAGCCCCGGTGGGGCGGTCTATGGGCAAATGATCAGAGCCCGAACGGATAGGTTTCGTCCTCGCCGGGTGTGACGCCGATCGGCACGGGCGTGATGGCGTGGGTCTGGTCGAACCATACGAAGGCATCGTACTGATCCGGCAGTGATGCAGAGGAGTAGTGGCTCCAGCGCTCGGTTTCCGGTCGATAGATGACACCGATGTAGCGTTCGAGCCGTGGCTGTGAGAGCGCGTCGCGCAGGTCGGGCGTCAGTCCCTTGCGCAGATCCAGGAGGAAGCGCTCCTGGCCCACCGCGTGGCAGAGCGCTTCGTAGCTTTCCGGCCGTGACGGTCGAACCGACTTGATCTCCATAGGCGCGTCCCACTCGGAAGCGGCGGCGACGGTACCCGAATGCGTTCCAGAGCCAATCAGCGCCGCCTGCGAGCCATAGGCCTGCCTGCACAACTGGCCGATGTTCAGCTCGCCGCGTTCGGCACCCATGTCGGTGAAACGGGCATCACCGATGTGCGAGTTGTGAGCCCAGACGACCGCCTTGGCATCCGGCCCCGCCCTGTCGATCACGCGCTGCAGCGTCTCGAACATGTGCCGATCACGCAAATTCCACGATTCATGGGAGCCGTAATACATCACCCGATAGTAGCGCTCTGCGCTGGCCACCAGGCGTGCGTTTTGTGTCGCGTCGAAGAAATCTTCCCCATCGCTGCCGGCGTAGCGAAACTCCTTCTGAAGCAGGTCGACGAGCGCGCGGGTAACGGGCAGTTCGCAGAGCGCATAACCCTTGCTCAAGGACGCGCGACCGTAAGCGGCAAGCTCCCGGGACCACGGCGCCAGGCAGGCGTAGCGCGCCCGAGCCTCCGCTGCCGCAGCGGGATCGACGCGGTCGAGATAGGCGAGAACGGCCGCGATCGACGCGGTCATACTGTACAGGTCCAGCCCGTGGAAGCTCACCTGTCGGTCGGGCGGCGTTGTCTCGTTATGGTTTCGGAGGAAAGCGACGAAGTCATCGACCTCCCGATTGCGCCACATCCAGGTCGGGAACCGGGTAAAGGCCGGGACCTGCCTCGGCCGGGCGGGCAGCCTTCGCACGTGACGGTCGACGACGGCCGCGTCGGGCCAGTCCGCCTCGACCGCCACGATGGTGAAGCCATGATGCTCGATCAGCCGCCGTGTGATGGCAGCCCGGGCACGATAGAACTCCGACGTGCCGTGCGAGGCTTCGCCAAGCAGGACCACACGCGCGGATCCAAATCGGTCGAAGGCGCTGGCGAAGCCTGGATCGGTCAGCGCCGGCAAAGGCTCCACGGCTTCGCGCAGCGCCTCGACAATCGAGACGGGCTGCGCCGGCCTGCCCGGCGCCACCGTTGCGGCGGCGGGTGAAGGCTTCGGCGCGGCCGGCGCCAAATAGTGTTGGAACCAGTCTGTCGCCAGTTCCGCAACCGCCTCCAGTGCGCCCGGCTCTTCGAAGACATGTCCGGCCCGCGGGACGATCTTCAGGAGCTTCTCGCATCGCAGCGCCGCCCGCGCCTGCCGGTTCAGTTCCAGCACGTGGCGGTCCTCGCCACCGACGATTAGAAGCGTGGGCGCGGCGACATCTGGCAGCCGTGACCCGGCCAAATCGGGTCTGCCTCCGCGCGACACTACGGCGGTGATGCGGTCGCGAAGTTCGGCTGCGGCAAGCAGGGCAGCTGCCGCGCCGGTGCTGGCGCCGAACAGGCCGAGGGGCAGATCAGCGACATCGGGCTCGCCGCTTAGGTAAAGTGCGGCCTCGACGACACGGTCGGCCAGGAGCGGAATGTCGAACACGTTGCGTCGATCCTGCTCCTCGGCCGGGGTCAGCAGGTCGAGAAGTAGCGTCGCGAAGCCGTGGGCGTTGAGTGCGTCGGCGACGGCGACGTTGCGCGGACTGAAGCGGCTCGATCCGCTGCCGTGTGCGAACAGGACGAGGCCACGCGGCTCGGTCGGCACGCAAAGGTCCCCGACCAAGCCGAGAGGCGGTACCGATATCTGCCGCCGTGCTGCCCTGCTTTGCGAGCGCGTCTCGTTCGCCGAATCCTTCTCCCACGCCTGCCGCAGCAGCCCAACCGTCTCCTCGTCGGTGAGCTGATGGAAATCGTCGTAAAAGCCACCGACGCCATGGAAGTCATCAGGGGACTGCAGGCAGACAACCTGATCTGCCAGTTCGCCGATGGCTTTCAGCGTGTCGGCGGGCGCGACCGGCACCGCCACGCAAATCCTTGCAGCACCCCGGCGCTTCATCGCGAGAATGGCGGCCTTCATCGTTGCTCCGGTTGCCAGACCGTCATCGACAATGATCGCCGTGTGCCCTGCCGGGTCGAGTTGCGGTCTGTCGCCCAGGTAGCGGGAGCGGCGACGCTCGAGTTCCGCCAGCTCGCGGGCGCGGGCACGCTCGAGGAAGGCATCGTCCGCCCCCGAGCGTCGGCGCACCTCCTCGTTGACGACTGTCTGAGGATTTGCGCCATCGACGATGGCGCCCAAGGCAACTTCCGGCGCACCAGGCGCGCCGATCTTGCGCACAAAGATGAGATCCAGCGGCGCGCGCAGGGTGCGGGCGATTTCCAGCGCGACAGGCACCCCGCCGCGCGGAAGCGCGTAGACCACGGGCTGCTCCAGAGACAAATCCGAAAGACGAGCCGCGAGCCGGCGACCCGCATCACCGCGATCTCGAAATCTGATGTCGGACTCCTTCATGGCGCCACCGCTTTGCCTCTCATGGACGCTCGCGTCTTGCTGGTTCTTCATCCGGTGCCGCGGCGGGCATCTCGCGATGAAAGACCCGAACGTCCCTCGCGCGTCTGCGGCCCCCAACGACCAGACCGGTATCCGGCTTCGCTCGGCCAATGCATTGACGCCGATCAAGCTTGCCCCGGATCCGGTCCTTGACGATGCAGGAACGTGGCTCGGCAGCGATGCACGTCAGAAGCGATGGTCGTCTCCTGCGTCGGGCACGCCGTGCGCACGGGGGCATCGGCGGTTGCCCGGTCATTGCTGGTAGACATAGGTACCGGGGGCCGCGCAGATCGGCGCGAAGCCCTCGTCCGCTGCTCCAATCGCAGGCGGCGTCGTCGGGCTGCCGCTCCTGGCGGCGAGCCATGTCGTCCAATCCGGCCACCACGATCCATCCCGAGGTTTCGACTTGGCCAGCCAGTCGTCCGGCCCGATATAGAAGGCTCCTGTCGGCCGGTGCACTGAATAATGGCGGCTGCGCGGGTTGCCGGGCTGGTTGACGATGCCGCTGTTGTGACCGCCGCTGGTCAAAATGAAAGTCAGGTCGCAGTTGGTAAAAAGCTGCGTCTTGTAGACCGATCTCCACGGGGCGATGTGGTCCGTCTCGGTGGCGACGACGAACATCGGGGCGGAGATGTCCTTGAGCGCGATGACGCGCCCCTCGACCGCGAAACGCCCGGCGGTCAGGCGATTCTCCAGGAACAGGCCGCGCAGGTACTGCGAATGCATGCGTGCGGGCATCCGCGTGGTGTCGGCGACCCACACGCCCATGTCGGTCGGCAGGTCGTCCTTGCCCAGGAAATAGCGGCGGACGGCCCGCGACCAGATCAGGTCTTCGGAACGGATAGACGAGAACGCCCGCGCCATCTGCGGCCGATCGAGATAGCCCTGATCCCACATCATGTCCTCGAGAAAGGCGACCTGGCTCTCGTCGACGAAAAGCAGCAATTCGCCGGCCTCTGCGAAATCGACCTGTGCAGCCATGAGCGTGATGCTGGCGAGGCGGTCGTCGCGCTCGCGCGCCATCGTCGCCGCGGCGATGGCCAGCATCGTGCCGCCGAGGCAATAGCCGACGGCATGAACCTTCTGGTTGGGCACAATGGCGTTGACTGCACCGAGCGCCGTCAGGACTCCTGTCTTGCGGTAATCCTCCAGCGACAGCTCAGCCTGCGTGGCGGTCGGATTGCACCATGAGATCATGAAGACCGTGAACCCCTGACCCACGAGATGGCTGACCATCGAGTCGTGCGGCGAGAGGTCGAGGATGTAGTATTTCATGATCCATGCCGGGACGATCAGGACCGGCTCGGAATGGACTTGAGCGGTCCTCGGCGCGTACTGGATCATTTCGAATAGCTCGTTACGGAAGACGACGGTCCCCGGGGTGCAGGCGAGGTCATGACCAACGCGGAAGCCCTCGGGCGCGGGATCGCGAGTCTGGTTGATGGTCTTCAGAACGTCCTGCGCCCAATGGACCGCACCCTCGGTCAGGTTGCGCCCCCCGCTGGCCACGGTCGCCGCGACGATCTCGGGATTGAGCGGCGGGAAGTTCGACGGCGACATGGTGTCCAGCGCCTGTCGCGCCATGAACCGCACCCGATCTGCATCTTCCGGCCGCAGCCCGCGCAGGTGATCGGTTGCGCGGTCCCACCAATCTTGGAGGGCCAGAAATCCCTGCTGCCAGATCTGGAACGGAGGGGTCTGCCAGCCCGGATGCTCGAAGCGATGGTTAAAGGGCCTGGGCTCGAAGGGAGGCGCGGCATCGTCGTCGCGTTTGGTGAGATGGCTCGCCAGCTTGGCAGCATTTTGCCCGGCGCTTTCGAAAAGCTCGAGCTGGCGGCCCGGCGATTCACACATGTGGAAAGCCCAGTCCATCCAGGCATCGATGAACGCGTGGGTCGATACGCCCGCGCTCAGCCGCGCCATCGCCGCGCGGACGCTGCGGTCAAGGCCCATGTGCGGATGCTCCGGTCGCGGGCTGACGGGAGGTGGCGCTAGACGCCTCGTTTCGTCAACGGCCGCCTTCCGTGGCGCCGGCAGCTCCTGCGACGTGGGTTTGACGGGCAAGTCTGCGCGGACCATTCGCTTGTGCTCGCTGTTCAAGATCTCCTCCACGTGGCGGAACCCCAGAAATGCGATGGCCGGACGATCAGCCACTTGATCGAACACCATACCGACAGCTGCCACCCGTCAGCGCGTCGGCTGCTTGGATTCCGGCACGGCGATACCGCGCCGCTGCAACAGTTCGGCAAGCTTGCCTCCGATCTTGCGGCATCCGCAGTTGCGGGCATGCTCCAGATGCTAGGCGATGCGCTCATCCTCGCTCGCATTCCTGGGCATCTTGTTTGCCAGGTGCCATTCCCGGTTGATTTTCGTCATGGCGGACCTCCGGAAGGGAAAGATCGCGCCGATGTGGGTACTCCGCATTGCGCCTGATCAACGTCGCCCCCCGCAGAAGCAGCTATCGTTTCCGTCTATCGCAAGAAGGGATGTCCCATGGACGCCGCGCTTCGGACCCGCATTCTCGAACTGCTCGATGACCAACGCATCCTCAGCCTCACCACGCTGCGTCCGGACGGCTGGCCGTAGGCCACGACGGTGGGCTATGTCAGTCGTAGGCTGACGCTCTGGTTCATGTGCGGAAGGACTCGCAGAAGGCCACGAACCTCGCGCGCGACAACCGCGTGTCCCTCACGATCGACCGCGACACGACCGACCCGATGGCCATCCGCAGCCTGTCGATGGCCGCCCGCGCCTTTCCCGTCACCGACGGCGTTGATCCGGGAGGTCCTGCTTGTGGAATTGCCGAAGAAGTATCCTGAGTATACGCGGATGATGACCGGCCTCGACATCTCGGGCGTCGCCGTCTTCGAGCTTCGTCCGGAGGTGATTTCGATTCTCGACTATTCGAAGGGTTTTGGGCACACCGACCAGGTGATCGTTGACGAGGTAGACCGGAAAGCGGCCTGACGGGGACATGGCGACCTTGAACCCGATCCTGCGCTTCCACGGTGCCGCGCACGGCGTGACCGGCTCCTGCTACGAGATCGACACCGGCCAGTCTCGGTTCCTCGTCGATTGCGGCCTGTTCCAGGGCTCGAAGTCCGAGAAGGAACTCAACTACGGCGACTTCCCGTTCCTGCCCGAGTCGATCGATGCGGTGATCCTCACCCATGCCCACATCGACCACAGCGGTCTGCTACCCAAGCTGACGCGGCTGGGCTTCTCCGGCGCGATCCATGCGACGGTTCCGACGATAGACCTTTGCTCGGTCATGCTGCCGGATGCGGCGCATATCCAGGAAATGGAGGTCGAGCACCTCAACCACCGCAACGCGCAACGTGGGCTTCCGCAGGTGGTGCCGATCTATTCGGTGGCCGACGTCCCGGCGTGCATGCGGCAGTTCCGCCCCGCGCCCTACGACGCCTGGACGACTATCGGCGCCGGCGCACGCGCCCGCTTCTGGAATGCCGGGCATCTGCTGGGATCAGCTTCCGTGGAGATCGAGATTGACCGCGGCGGCACGGGCGCGCCGCTGCGACTCCTGTTCTCCGGCGATGTCGGACCCGGTCAGAAGCTCTTTCAGACCGAGCCCGAAGGGCCCACCGGCGTGGACTACCTGATCTGCGAATCCACATACGGCGACCGCGACCGGCCCGAGGTTTCACGCGACCACCGCCGCGCGATGTTGGGTGAGGAGGTTCGGCGCGCGGCGGTCTCACAAGGGCCGCTGATCATTCCCTCCTTTGCCGTCGAGCGTACGCAGGAATTGCTGGCCGATCTTTTTCTGCTCGCCCGCAGCGAATCGACTCCCTCCGGCGCGATCTTCGTCGATTCCCCGCTCGCCACTCGGGCCAGTACGATTTTCGAACGCCATGCGAGCGAGATGGAAAATGGCGAGACCCTGCTCGAAGCACTTAGGTCGAACACAATCCGTTTCACCGAAACGGTCGAGCAGAGCAAGGCCATCAACCGGCTGACCGGGTTCTTCATCGTCATAGCGGCCAGCGGCATGTGTGACGCAGGCCGGATCCGCCATCATCTCAAAGCCAACCTGTGGCGTCACAACGCCACCGTCATGATGGCGGGGTATCAGGCGCAAGGTACGCTCGGACGAATCCTCGTCGAGGGTGCGACGCGCGTGCGTATCCAGGGTGAGGAAATTGACGTAAAGGCACGCATCACCCAGTTCGATCTCTATTCCGGCCATGCCGACGCGAGCGAGCTCGTTGCCTGGGTTACAAAACGTTCGCCAGTCCGAAACACAATCTTTCTCACGCATGGTGAGGAAAGCGGTCTGTCCGGATTGCGGGATCGGTTGTCGCCCATGGTCGGGTCTGACCGTATCCTCATGCCGCTGATCGACGACGCCTACGAACTCGGGCCGTCGGGCGCCAGGCAGATCGACGTCAACAAGCCGCGTCGGGTGAAGCCGGAAAAGGTTGCGCGCCTCGATTGGCACAACGACCTGTCGAAGCTTCTCATCGACGTTGCGGATCGGGTCAATTCCGCTGCCGACGAGCGGGGGCGAGCGGTGATCATTCGTCGCCTTCGTCAGGCGCTCGAAGATTGAAATCGGGCGCGTGATCGCCTCGACGGCGCGCTGCCAACCGATCGTCAGTTCGCTGTGGAACGAGCGTGGCGGTTGGCTTGGTTCACACGCGCCCGGAAGAACCAGGCTTTCACAAGCTCGGTTGCCACTATGTATGCGAGAAGGATCGCGACGATCGCCACCAGAGGGCCTCCGGACAGGGGCACGAAGCCGAAGGTGGCGCTCAACGGCCCGAGCCAGGGAACCGCGAAGGTGAGTGTGAGAACCACCGCAGTGGACCACAGGAGGACCGCGCCTGGTTGGCTGCTGAGCGCGGGACGTCGGGTTCGCAGGACCAGAACGACCGCGAGCTCGGTCAACAGGGAGATCATGAACCAGACAGTCTGGAACAACGCCTCGCCGGCCTGGAGCACCCAGATCAGCAGACCGAAAGTCAAGAGGTCGAAGACCGAGCTGACCAGGCCGAAGACGATCATGAAGCGCCGGATGTCCTTCACGTTCCACCGTTGCGGAACCGCCAGACGCTCGGGATCGACATTGTCACTGGAGATGGCGATCGACGGCAGGTCCGACAGGAAGTTGTTCAGCAGGATCTGCTTTGCCGCGAGAGGAAGGAACGGCAGGAAGGGCGTCGCCAGCGCCATGCTGATCATGTTGCCGAAGTTCGCACTGGTGGTGATGGAGATGTATTTCAGCGTGTTGGCGAAAGTCCTCCGACCGCCCTCGACGCCTTCGCGCAGGACATCAAGATCGCGGTTGGTGAGAACAATGTCGGCGCTGTCGCGTGCCACGTCCACGGCTTCGGCGACGGAGATGCCAACATCGGCGGCGTGGAGCGCGGGTGCGTCATTGATGCCGTCGCCGAGGTAGCCAACTGAATGGCCGGTGCGCTGCAAGGCGCGAACGATACGTTCCTTCTGCTGCGGATCGATCTCCACGAAGAGGTCCGTTCGAGGCGCCAGATGCCACAATGCCTCGTCCCGCATGGAGCCGATCTGCTCGCCGGTCAGCATCGCCTCGGCGTCGAGGCCGACGGCTTTGGCGACGTGCGCTGTGACGAACCTGTTGTCTCCGCTGATGACCTTGATGGCGATGCCAAGTCGACCCAGATCGGCGATCGCCGACGCTGCGTCCTGCTTGGGCGGATCCTGAAAAACGAGAAACCCTCGGAAAGTCATCTGCACTTCGTCGGCGCGATCGTAGTCGGCCTTCGGCGCGAAGCTTCGCGTTGCCAGAGCGAGGACTCGAAATCTGTCCGCGCTTTGCGTTCTAAAGATCGCTTTCAGCGCGGACCGATGCCCATCATCGAGGGGTTCATCGATGTCGCCATCGCGCACGAACGCGCAGCTTTCAAGCACCTCCGCAAAGGCGCCCTTGGTGATCATCTCGTGCCGCAGATCGCCTTCCTTCGTGACAACGATCGTGAGCCGCCGGCGGACGAAGTCGTAAGGGATCTCGTCGACCTTGGTGAATCCTTTCGCGGACAGCCCCGCGTGAATGCCGGCGCTGATCAACGCGGCATCGAGCGGGTTCTCGATCCCGGTCTCGAAGGACGCGTTGAGGAAGGCGAGCAGGTGTACTGCGTCCGAGCGGGAACCGACGGGATCCAATGTCTCGCGAAGCCCGATGGTTCCTTCGGTCAGCGTGCCGGTCTTGTCGGTGCAGAGGACGGTCATGCTGCCGAGATTCTCGATCGCATCCAGACGGCGCACGATGACGCCGCGTCTGGCCATCGCCTTTGCGCCGGCCGACAGGGTCACGCTGATGATGGCGGGCAACAGCTCGGGTGAGAGCCCGACAGCAAGCGCGGCGGCGAACAGCAGGGACTCAACAGCCGGCCGCCCCATGGCAACATTTGCCGTCAGCACGGCAAGGACGATGACCACCATGATCCGGATCAGAAGGCTGCCGAACTGCCTCACGCCGCGCGCGAACTCCGTCTCCGGCTCGCGCGAATGAAGCCGGTCGGCAATGGCACCGAATTCGGTGCGCAAACCGGTTCGAACCACGAGCATCCGGGCTGAGCCGCTCCGCACGGATGCTCCGAGAAACACGGAGTTGGTACGTCCCGAGAGGGCAGCGTCAGCCGCGACGATCCCGGGGCGTTTCTCGACAGGAAAGGACTCGCCCGTCATGCTCGCTTCGCTGACGAGGAAATCCTGCGCCTCGAGCACGAGCCCGTCCGCCGGCACGAGGTTGCCGGCCGACAACAGGACGATATCGCCCGGCACGACCTGCGTCACTGGAAGGACCTGCTCCATCCCGTCGCGAACCACCCGAGCCGTCAGCGCAAGACGCTGCTTCAGTTCCGCGACGGCCGTCGAAGCCCGATATTCCTGGAAGAAACTCAGCAGCGAACTGCCGAGTACGATCGCCAGCACGATGCCTGCATCGATCCACTGTTGGAGAACCAGCGAAATCGACGCCGCGAACGCCAGGATGATGACAAGAGGATTTACGAATTGCCGGAGCAGAAGCCGGAGCGCGGTCCAGTGCCACGCATCCTCGACGGCGTTGGGACCTGTTGCCGCGAGTTGTGCCGTGGCGCGAGCGGACGTAAGGCCAAGTGCCCCGCTTCCCAGCGCGTCGGCCACCTCCCCCACGGGGCGGCTCCAGTAGGCCGTTTCAGCTGCGACGCCGGCGATCGTATCGCTCGCACGGTTGCTCGAACGAACGAGATGTCTCGACGTCATGCGGAGACCGTTCCGAACGCGGCGCCGATCCCGGCCGTCAAGACCATGGCCACGCGCCCCAGAATGTGACGCGCAAAGTGGCCCTGGCGACGTTGGCTCCGCCTGTCCGCGCGCCGAGCGCCCCGAGCAGGGCGAGAAACAGCAGCGACGCCGCCGACACGCCTGCGACCAGCGCCGGTTGCGGGAGCAGGAACACCATCCCAAGCGGCAAAGCCGCGCCGGCTGCGAAGGTGGCCGCCGAGGTCAATGCCGCCTGTATTGGCCGGGCGCTTGTGATCTTCGACAGGCCAAGCTCGTCACGTGCGTGCGCGCCGAGCGCATCCTTCACCATCAACTGGTCTGCGACCTGGCGGGCAAGGTCGGGCGAGAGGCCGCGATCTACATAGATCTGGGCCAGTTCCTCACGCTCGAATTCGGGCTGCGTCGCGAGTTCCACGCGCTCGCGGGCGAGATCGGCCTGCCCCGTGTCGGATTGCGAACTGACCGATACGTACTCTCCCGCCGCCATCGACATCGCACCCGCGACGAGACCTGCGACGCCCGCGACCAGTACGTCGGAGGCCGAGGAAGATGCGGCGGCAACGCCAACGATGAGGCTCGCTGTCGAGACGATGCCGTCATTCGCACCGAGCACCGCCGCCCGGAGCCAGCCGATGCGCTGCACGAGGTGGGATTCCCGGTGAAGACGCGACATGAGTTGCCCCCGATCTCCGTCATCGACGCCGGGCAGGCATCCGGTCGAAGTTCAGCCGATCGTAGATTCAGCGTGCGGTTCCCGAATCATGGGTCGATCGCTGATGAGAGTTGCCCCGCGCTGAAGGAGTGCCCCAAGACCTAGGAAGATCACCACGAGGTTCGCCAGCCATCCGAGGAGGGGAATGAAGTTGAGCAGCGCAAATACGATGAGCCCGGCGGTCAAGACGAGGAGCTGGCCGGTCAGGCCGGCGGGCGTCGAGGAGAATGCGGTGCTGACGCGCCAGGCGACCGCGTATACACCGAGGAGGTAGCCCGCGATCCAGACGACGACGATCAGAAGCATGACGATCGGTATCAGCGGGATGCCGATGAGGGTGAGCGCGCTTACAGGAACGAGGCCGACGAGCATGGACAGCCCCAGTCCACCGAGCAGGATCGAGCGAAACGGATGTTCGACCGACTGAGCTCTCAGTTGTTCAGTCGTGCGAGGTGCAAATGCGTGTGCCACGGCTGCGATGAAGACGAGGAACGCGATCGTCACCACGAAGAAGGAGACTAACCCGAAGACGGACGGCCAGAAGCTCCGAAACGGTCGCTCCATATGTTCGCGCATGCCGTCGAACAAGCCGCCCGGCTCCAGCTTCTGGAACCGGACGCGTTCCGCCGGAGCGACGGTCGAGGGAATGTCGATCGGCTCGCGCGCGCGATACGTCAGCGTCCCGCCGACCTTTGCTTGAGGGCCGAAGGTGATATGCCCTGCGGTCAGTTCCGCGTCGCCGGCGACGGACCCGTTGAGTTCCAGGGAGCCCGTCTTGGCCATGAGCGCGCCCGCGATCGGAGCATCCAGCGTCGCGGCGCCTGCGAAGATTCGGGCGTTTCCGGCAACGGACGCGCCGTCCTTGAGGCTGAAATCGCCCGCCGTGACAGTAAGGTCGGACCCGACCGGGCCGCCGACATCGACGGAAAAGCCCGCGGCATAGAGATCGGCGCCGACCTGGCTTTCGATCTCGACGTCAAATCCCGTGGCATGCAGATCTCCTTCGACCCTCCCGCCCAGTTCTGCCGAAAAAGCCGCGGCGAACAAGTCACGCGGGCTTGCCGCGGAAAGCTCGATGGACGACCCCGAAGCAAACGCATCTCCGCCCAAATTAATGACACCGTCCTGTGCCCGTGCGGGAACGCATGTGAAGTTCGACAGGACGATCGAGATCAACAGCGGGGCGAAAAGTCTCACGGCCATCCTCGTCAGCGGAATTGAAGGCGCGGACAGCATTCCACTGCCGAATTCAACGCGCTTTGATCGTCATCAATGAACCAGGGCTCCCCCTCGGCGATGAATGATCATTCAAGCATCATGACGGGAAGCTTTAGATGGCTGTCCGAGCAGGTTTCGTCGTCTTCTCATTGTTCCTTGCTCTCTTCGCCGGGCCGGTCGCGGCGCAAGAGCAAACGCCGGAAGTGCCGACGCTGGCACCAATGTTGGAGCGCGTGCTGCCCGGCGTGGTGAGCATCGCGGTCAAGGGTCATATGGCCCAGGCCGAGAACCCGCTGCTTGAAGACCCCTTCTTTCGACGCTTCTTCGGCATGCCCGAGGACGTCCAGCCGCAGGAACGCGAGTTCCAGGCGGCCGGCTCTGGCGTGATCGTCGATGCCGGGAAGGGATACATCCTGACAAACAATCATGTGGTCGAAAATGCCGATGAGATCACCGTCGTCTTCAGCGACGGCCGCCAGATTCCGGCCGAGAAGGTCGGCTCAGACCCGGACACCGATCTGGCGGTGCTTCGTGCCGAAGCCGAAGATCTGGTCGCGCTCCCGCTCGGCGATTCCGACTCCTTGAAGGTCGGTGATTATGTCGTTGCCGTGGGCAATCCGTTCGGCCTGAGCCAGACCGCCACGCTCGGGATCGTCAGCGCGCTCGGTCGGACCGGTCTCGGTATCGAGGGCTACGAAGACTTCATCCAGACGGACGCTTCCATCAATCCCGGTAATTCCGGCGGAGCACTGGTCAACCTCCAAGGCGAACTGGTCGGCATCAACAGCGCAATCATCGGTCCGGCCGGCGGGAATGTCGGTATCGGTTTCGCGATTCCGATCAACATGGCTCAGGTGGTCATGCAGGAGTTGATCGATCGCGGCGAGATACGACGCGGTCGGCTGGGCGTGACGATCCAGGATGTGACGCCGGATCTTGCTCGCGCATTGCGGCTCGAACGCCCCGAAGTCGCGCTCGTGAATCAGGTGATAGCGGGCTCGCCGGCTGAAGCTGCCGGGATACGAGCCGGCGACGTGATCATCGCCGTCAACGGTTCGGCGATCGAGAAAGCGGGGGAACTCAGGTTGAAGATGGCGCTGACGCGTGTCGGCGCCGAGGTCCGACTTAGCCTCGTGCGCAAGGGCAAGCCCCTAGAAGTCACTGCAGTGCTGAGCGACCGAACAGAGGCGCAACTGAGCGCGCCGTCCGACGTCCCGCTCCTGACTGGTGTGGTGCTACAGCCCGTCGATCCCGACGGCCCTTCTGAAGCCGGAGCGAGTGTTGCCTCGGTTAACCCTGACAGCCCTGCAGGCAAGGCCGGGCTGCGGTCCGGCGACGTGATCGTCGGCGTCGACCAGGAACCTGTTGCAACGCCGGATGAAGTGGTCGCAGCGGCTCGGCTGGGAACGGACCACCTCCTGCTGCAGGTGATGCGGGATGGCGGCATGCTGTTCATCGTCATCTCGTAGTCGGGCGGAGCACGACAGAGACACGCCGTCCCATATCCGGATCGTAGTTAGTCCGAATTGAAAGGAGCACGTCATGAACATCGAGAAAGCCATGCACAAGGGGGCGAAATGGGTCTCGCCCGATACCCCCGTCAGCGAGGTCGCCGCACTTATGAAAAAGGAAGATATCGGCTCGGTCCCGGTCGGCGAGAACGATCGCCTGATCGGGATGATCACCGACCGGGACCTGGCCCTCCGGGTCCTGCCCGACGGTGCCGATCCGAAGGCGTTGAAGGCGCGTGACGTGATGACAAAGGGCATCGTCTACTGCCGCACCGACCAAAGCATCGAAGACGCCATCCACCTGATGGAGGACAGGAAGATTCGAAGGCTGCCGGTGATCAACGACAAGAAGCGGTTGGTGGGCATGCTGTCGCTGGGCGACGTCTCACACCATGCTAGCCGGGAGCTCTCGGGCGAGTTGGTCCATGCCGTCGCATCGCCGCATGAACGAGCCGGAGCTCGAGCGAAGCTTTGACGGCAGTAAATGCCGCGCCCTTGGGGATGCGGTTGAATGTGACGCTACGAGTTCGGCTCGAACCATCACACGGAGAACGAAACCATGACCGACAGTTCATTGAGACAGGACATCATCGACGAACTCGACTTCGAGCCGAGCATCGACGCTGCCAATATCGGCGTCGCGGTCGAGAACGGCATCGTCACGCTTACCGGCCATGTGCCGACCTATTCGCAGAAGGTGACGGTCGAGGATGTCGTGCGAAGGGTGAAGGGCGTGAAAGGCATCGCCGAGGAAATCGAGGTGCGCCCGGTCGGCAGCAACCGCACCGCTGACGACGAGATCGCCAAGCGCGCCGTCAATACGTTGGGTTGGAACACGTCCATTCCCTCCGGAACGGTTCAGGTGAAGGTGCAGAAGGGCTGGGTGACGCTGACTGGCAAGGTCGAGTGGTTCTACCAGAGGAACGCCGCCGCGAACGCTGTCCGCGACCTCGCCGGCGTGGTCGGTGTCACCAATCAGATCGAAATCAGGCAACACGCATCTGCGACGGACGTGAAGAAGCGCATCGAAGACGCGTTGAAGCGCTACGCGGAGGTTGAAGCAAAGGCGATCCAGGTCGACGTTCTCGACGGTGGCAAGGTCAGGCTGAACGGCAAGGTTCACGCCTGGTCGGAGCGCAGCGCCGCCGAGCGCGCGGCCTGGTCGACTCCGGGGGTGACGACCGTCGAGGACCGTATCGCAATCGGCTGACGCGCCGGAGATGTCCTTGGGGCGATAAGGGCGGATCGCAATCCGCCCTTACACCGAGTTTCGTTCTCCATGACCCAAGCAATGAGAATTCGCTCCGGCCTAACGGGCGGCTCGACTTTTCGGTGGCGGAGAGGCCTCGGATGATGAAGAATGTGTCCATCGCCGGATCATTCATTGGCCTTCGGCGCTTGGGAGACCGTTCGCGCTCTTGCCTCAGCAAGGAGCGCCTCATGTCCCAGTCGTTACATACGCATTCTTCGCCTCAGGGCGACAGCGGCTGGAAGTCGGCGTCGACCGCGCCGTTCGATAGGGATCTGGAGCTAGCGGTCATCGACGACGATGGGATCCATGCCCTGGTGTTCCCGTGCCGCAGGGTGCTTGGAGGTTGGATGAATGCAGTGACCAAAGACGTGATGACGCGGCTTATGCCTTCTCACTGGCGGGAATGGCGGGCGAACTAGCTCTTTCTGCCTTCCCGCCCATGGCGTCTGGAACGAAATTGTTCGTCGAACAACATGCGTTCGAGCAGGTCGTGGACATCCTGGCGCTCCAGAGCAGAACGTTCGTACGCGGCTCCGATCGCGCCCCAGATTGAACCGTCGAATCCCACTACGGGCACGGCTGCAATACGCAACGCCGTTTCCCGGCCATCGTCGCCAAGGTGGAGTGCCGCGAGGCCCGGATTGACCGTTTCACCACGCAGCGCCTTCGCTCCGGACCACTGCGCCGGATCAAGGACTCCACCATCCGGACCGAACAGCCGCCATCGCTCGATCCGCTCCGGATCGCGCGAAGGAATAGCCTCGCCAACGGAACCGCGCATCGCGACATTAGCCAGCACAACCTTCCCGCTGCCATCGATCAAGGACATGGCGCAAGGCATCTGGTCGAAAATGGCCGCCAACTCGGCTCGCCACACGTTTGCTGCACGATGGTCATGGCCATTCATAAGAGTAGATGCCCAAGAGGCCAGAAGATCGAGCAGACTGGAGAGGATACCTTCCACAATCGAAGCGCTCAGCGACGACAGCTTCGCCTCTTCTTCGGCGAGCAGCCCTTCGACCAGGCGACGCTGCGCATCGTCGAGGTTACCGTCAAGTCGCCGGCGAAAGTGCTCGATATTGAGCTGCGCAATGAAGATCCGCTGGTCCATCACACACCAGCCACCGCTCCCCGTATGGGGAGGACTCCGTTAAATATACCTATACTCTCGATCGGCGGTCGTGACCACATCCATAAGCAGGATGCGGCATGGCCGAAGTGCGGCACTTGGCTGTTCGGGGTCATCGCAGCCCGGTCAAAGATGGAACGTGTCGTGCGGGCCGTGGAACTCGATGACAAGGCCGCGGCGGCGCGCCAAGGCGGCCAGACGATTGATCTCGCGCACATCCGTCTCCAGCCTCTCGGCTTTGTCGTCTTCTTCGGGGACATGCTTGGCGAGCCAGTTCCGTGCTTGATGGGAGACAGGCGCGACCTGCCAGGTATCTTTGTTCAGACGACTGATTTTAAGGTCCGGCGGGGAAGCCGGTTTGCCCATATGCATCCTGTCCTCGCTGGCCTCGGTGCTGTCTGCACTTCCCACCATCGCCAACCCCGGCAGACGTCGATCAGCCGGGGCTGGTTGAGAAGCCGACCTACGCTTGGCCGGCCTCCCGGGCGTCGTAGAGGGTCCACGCTGCCGAAAGGATGATCACGATGCCGCTGAGGACGACGTTCCACATCGCCAGCTGGATATCGGCGAAGCCCAGGATCCACGGCGACACCACCAGCCAAAGGCCGATCGCGATGTCCGCCCATTCTTCCCAGAGCGTGAACGCCGCGATCGCCATGCCGCCCAGAAGGATTGCGGCGGCACCGGTCACCAACGCATTCCAGAAGATGGTCGCGTCGAGGGCGGCCGGCGCGGTTTCCGGAATGACGTAGCTGAGAACCAAGTTCGATACGACGAGCCAGGCGCCGACAATGGCGACCAGCCAGTCCTGCCAATGCTGCTCATTCATGTGCGTTCTCCATAGCTGAACCATGAATTTGCGCAGGCTAGTCGAATGGTAGGCTCAGGGCCTTGATGGGCATCAACACTTCACGATGGCTGCCCTTGAAGCCGTTGACGTGCGTCAATGCCGACCGCCCGTTGTCGGCGCGAGAATGCACATGTCGTCACGAAGAGGCGAGCCGGGAAGGAAAGATCGTAGAGCGCCGAAAGTCGTGACGCGATTGCACCGACCCCTGCTCTTCGATGACGCGTGATGGACGGAGCCGCGGAGCCTTGGCGCATGGGACCGGAGAGATCCGGGACTATGCGAGAGGTGTCCGCGGCTCGCATCAGCTTGCTCAGGCTTCCGTCGATCTCGTGTCACGCATGCACAATACCCCCTCAAATCCCGAAGTCTTGACGACTCGCAAGCGCGTGACGGTTCGGGAGAAGGCCGAAGAAACAAGTCTTCCGGAACGCCTGGTGGGCGCGGCGCGCAATCGGTGGATTGCCGGCAAGCTGGAAGACTTCGCCAGCCTTCTTGAGCAGCAGGGCGACGGTCCTTTCCGGCCACGCGCATACCGTAAAGCCGCGGCGACAGTCGCGTCCCTTCCCGAGCCCATCGACACAATCCTGGCGCGCCAGGGGCGCGACGGACTTATCTCGCTGCCCACGATAGGGGCCGGCATCGCGGCCGCGATTGCGGAAATGGCGGCAAGCGGCAGATGGCAGCAGCTCGACAGGCTGCGCGGGGAACTGACCCCCGAGGCGCTCGTCAGGACCCTTCCCGGAATTGGTCCGCAACTGGCGCGGCGACTGTGCCGCGACGGGAAGATCGAAACCCTCGAAGACCTGGAAGCGCAGCTCCATCTTGGGAGTCTCGATGTGGCAGGGCTTGGCCCACGACGACGCGCGATGCTCGCAGCGTCGCTGGCCGAACGACTGGGGCGGCCCATGCGAGCGCCGGCACCGCAGCGTGCCAACATGCCGCCGATCAGCCTTCTCCTGCAGGTCGATCGAATGTACCGGGATCGCGCAGCAAAGGGCGAGTTGAAGCTGATGGCGCCCAAGCGGTTCAACCCTGCTGGCGAGGTCTGGTTGCCGATCCTCCACGCCCGGCACGACGCTTGGCATTTTACGGCGCTGTACTCGAACACCCGGCTCGCGCATGAGCTGGGCAGGACCCGCGACTGGGTCGTCATCTACTTCCACAAGGAGATGGAAGCGGAAGGGCGATGCACCGTCGTCACGGAGACTCAGGGCCCTCGAAAGGGGCAGCGGGTTGTGCGCGGTCGCGAGGATGAAGTCGTCGAGCAGGTCACGCCCCCGGTTCAGCCAACAAGGCCTTTTCCTAAGGGCAGGACGAAGCGGAGCCACGCTCTACGCAATGCCTAGCCAAGTCGACCCGACAATAGAACTGTGTGCGTATCCTGGGTGGCGTACGTATCCGGATAGCTTGAGGCGACCATGACCAGAATGAACGCGCATGGCAGGGGCTGTGGCGGACAGTCCGCAGCGTCCGCTGTCCGGGGGATGCGAAGTTCGCCTGAACGTCCGTCATGGGGGCGCAGACCCGCCGTTGCACTTCTTTCGAGGCACCATTTGCAGACCGGGCAACATTGCCCCTGCCCCCGGTCATGGGGTTGCGTTGTAGAAATCTCTCTACACCATGCAGGCGCTTACAAGCTTGAAGTTTGAAATTTCACGCCCACGCAATCGCCCTGTGCATCAAACAGAAATATGCCGCCCTCATCTTCGAACGCCCTGCGGATGTCCGCGAGCGTTCTAGCGTGCCCGCTGCGATTACCGCGCTCCAAATCGGCAATCGTCTTCTGCGATACGCCGGAGCGACGTGACAACTCCATTTGGCTCCAATCTAGCCAAGCTCTAGCTGCCCTTATCTGTCGTGCATCGATCATAACGATCTGCGATTCGCGTTCGTGATTGATCATACCTAATCGAATCGAACGGATCGCTTAAGTGGGAATCTACGATCGATGTCTCGTGGACCTTTCCCAGTGCCGCATGCGATGGTTCACTGCTGATCGGTGGGATGGGGCGTGGGCATTTTGATGGGTGACGCTTCGGACGCACATCGGAATTGATCCACTCGCCATTGCACTTAATCTTGCTGAGAAGGCTGCTGGCACGGACATCCGGCTATCGATCATTCCAATATGAACGTAATCTGGGTCCTAGCAGTCTTCAAAAATCCCTCCGCGAGCGGCCATCCTGGCATATCAATGCGCTATCATTCGCAAGCTAGTTCGCCTGTTGACGTGGGGGTCCAGGAACGGACGCGCGTGTCGGCGCCGGGCTGCAAAAGATAGATCGCGGACCGCGCGCCCTTCTCATGCCTGCGGCCGTTCTCAGGCATCCATGTCTCGTGCGTGCCCCAGCCGAGTTCGGCCGGCTGCAGGCCTTCGGCGACGAATCCTTCTACGGACCAGGTGTTGACGAATGTTCCGATCGGCTTCGGGGAAAGGGAACGCTGGGTGTCGCGCTCGGCGATATGGATGCCCTTGACGCCGACACGCTGCATGAGCGCGGCCCACTCATTTCGCGTCTTCGGCTCCGGAGCTTCGATGCCCGTGTCCGTTGCGAGGTTCAGCAGCGCCTGCTTGACCAGCCATGAGACCAGGTCCGGATTTGCGCCGCAGCAGTTAACGGCTGTCGGGCCACCGGGGTTTTCCGCCTGCGCCTCGAGGATGATCTCGCGCAGGGCATAGTTTGTGCGTGCCTCCGGCCCGGCGCTTTCGTCAAGGTAGAAGCCCGCCCAGGGCTCGGCGACGGTATCGATGTAGAGCGCCCCGACTTCCCGACAGAGCTCCATGACGGCGCGAGACGAGACGTCGACCGACACGTTGACGCAGAATCCCTGCCCGCCGCCTTCGGTGAGCAGCGGCATCAGGAGGTCACGATAGCCGTCGCGGGTGACAGCCGCATGGACAAAGCGAATGCCGTTCGCGTCGAGGAGCGCCCGGTCCGCGTCGTTCGGATCGATGACGACGAAGCGCGAGCGGTCGAACTCGAAATGGCGCTCCAGCAGGTGCAGCATTCCTTTTCCGATCGAGCCGAACCCAATCATGACGAGGGGTCCCGAAATCGTGCCGTGAACCGGCCATTCGTTGTTGTTCATGAGACTGTCCAATCTTCAATTCTGCGCCTGTTCGGCGCGCTGTTCTGGCTCGGAGTGCGCGGAGAGATCGCCAGACGCGGAAGCGCGTCGGGTTTTCGCGTGTCGGCGCGATAAGCGGCTTGAGCCGTTGTCGCGACGGGTCCGTTCCGGCTTACGTCGTGCGATTGCCGCCTCGCGCCCAGCGCGCTTCGACGGTCCTGATCATCATTTGAGAAAAAGAGATTGCCCGCGCGGCGTCGATCGGCCGCCACCAGCATTGCGCCCCACAGCCGGGCGCAACGCGTCCCGACCGGGGGCTAGTTACCCGCGATGGGGCACACCCTGAAGAGAATTCCGCCGAGGGGGAAGACGCTGGTCATACCTGATGAGGTGGGAGTTCTCGCCATGCTTGTCAAGCATCCGTCGCGGCAGCGGCGGGCATCTGACAGGTCCTGTGCGGTGCAGGAATTCGCCCAGCTTGACTTTATGTCTAGGGTGTCCCACGTTCTCCCGCATGTTGACTGATCGCTGCCTCCTCCCGCTTGAACGGGCATTCCCTATCGCGGGCACCTAACCCCCGGCTCGGTCGCGTCGCGCCCCGGCCGCGGGGCATAGGCCTTCACTTACTGCGATAAGCAGAAGTGCAGGAACAGCGACAAACCAATCAACACATACAATCCTTCAGCCGTTGGCGCCCGTTATCGCGCCCGCGGTTCGATCATTTGAAAGAGTTTTGAAATGGCCACCACCACGGGCGGGCGCAAGCCTGCCATCACGATGACTCGCTCCGACCATTTAAGCCTGTCGCGTCTTGCGGAATCCCGCGCTGCCAGGGATCCGGATATGTCCGAGCAGCTCCTCGCCGAACTCGACCGCGCCCGCGTGGTTGAGGACAGGCGCATCGCAGCCGACGTCGTCCGCATGGGCTCGACGCTGCGGTTCACCACCGACACGGGCGAAGACCGGACCGTCACGCTTGTGTTCCCTGGGGAGGCAGATATCGCCATGGGCAAGGTCTCGGTCCTGACGCCTATCGGCGCGGCCCTGATCGGCCTGTCCGCCTCGCAGTCGATCGACTGGACGTCGCGCGACGGCCGCGTCCACAGGCTGACCGTCGAGCACGTTGGACAGAACGATGTCGCACGACCGCCACGGCCGCAGCCGGAACTGCGGACGGCATGACCATGTCGATGCCCCTGAGCCGCCTCTCGCTTTACGGAGGATGTCTCATCGCAGGCTCGTAGCCCCCTGTGCCGCACCCGCGCGGCCAGGGGTTCTCCACTTCGTCCCGACTTTCCCGCTCCCAGGCGGAGCAATGGAGAACTACGATGTCAAAAGAAACCTGCATCCTCACCACGAAAGACTTCACGATCGTCGAGGTCATGCGCGACCGCTGCCTCGGCAAGGACGATCCGCTCGCGCCAATACTCAAGCGGAAGCTCGAATCCGCCATCGTCATGTTCCGCGACGACGTTCCAGACGATGTCGCCACCATGAGCAGCCGCGTCACGTTCAGTGTGAACGGGCGCGATCCCGATACCAGGATCATCTCGCACGACCGGATGACGTCTCCGGTCGGGATGTTCCTGCCCGTCACCACCTTGCGCGGGCTGGCGCTTCTCGGTCTCGCCGAGGGCGAGCACTTCGTGTTCACGAACAGCGACGGTATCGAAGAGCGGATTCTGCTCGAGAAGGTCCACTACCAGCCGGAAGCGGCACGACGGGAAAAGGAAGCCCTAGAGAGACACTCTATTGGACAGGCTCCCGGCAAACCTTCGCTGAGACTGATCCGCGGCGCGTTCTACGATCGTGAACCGCTCGTCGCCGTCTCCCCGGACGGGTTCGATGATCCCGGCCCTTCGGCTGCATGACGGCAACGTCGTGAACTCGAGAAGCACACGATGACTGAGTATCTGCTGCTGGCCGTTGCGGCCTTCCTCGCAGGCATGCTGAACACGGTGGCGGGCGGAGGCACGTTCCTGACCTTCCCCGCCCTCGTCTACACGGGCGTGCCGATGGTGGCCGCCAATGCGACCAGCGCCGTCGCCGTCTTTCCGGGGTATCTCGGCGGAGCGGCGGGTTTTCGCGGGGAGATTAAGGCATACGACCGGGGCAGGCTACTGCGGGCGGCGGCAGCCACGGCCGCGGGCGGCCTTGTCGGATCGCTGTTGCTTCTCGTGTCGTCCAACGAGGCCTTCGCGGTCGTGGTCCCGTTCCTTCTGGCGCTGGCCACGCTCGTCTTCGCGTTCGGCGACCGCATTCGGAAGTTGATGGAGAAGAATGCCGCGGGAGGGAGTTCCACAGGACACCTCGGGACGATCGCCGTTGCTGTCTACGGCGGCTACTTCAACGGCGGCCTCGGGATCATGCTGCTCGCACTCTTTTCGCTCTGGGGAATGCGAGATCTCAACCAGATGAATGGGCTCAAGAACGGCCTGTCCTTCATCGTGTCGGCGATCTCCGTCGCGACGTTCGCGGCAGCTGGCCTCGTGGTCTGGCCGCAAGCGGTGGTGATGATGGCGGCCGCTACGCTTGGCGGCTACCTCGGCGCACCTGTCGCAAGGGCCCTACCTGCGTGGATGGTGAGAGCGGGAGTCATCGCGGTCGGCGTCGCGATGAGCGCGGCGTTCTTCTGGAGGCTCGTGGCGTGAACGGACTGACGGCATGTCCCCGGATCACGATCCGGAGACATCGGCGGGGCGGCAGGGCAGCATTCGCGCGGCCCTGCCCGTTCCGGAACGCTAACGCCGCTTTGCTCCAGGTCCCGGCGCGGCGATCGCCGACACTGTCGACGCAGCCTGAGCCTTTTTCTCCTTGGGTTGCTTCGGCTTGCGGACCTCGCGGTTGCCTCTTCTTGTCGCCATTTCGGCATTCCTTCTTCCAATGTCCCACCTCCCGGGCCGCGTCCGAACGCTCGAGCCCCGTCGGTGGGAATGTTTCGATCTATGGAAAGGGTAGCCCTGGTCCTGGGCGCTCGCCGCGGACCAGGGCTACAAGCCTGCTTTGGGCCGCCTACGGAATGAAAGTCCGTATGAAGGAATTCTGGTCATGGCCCACATCATGACGAAATTAAAAATAAAGTCAAACATAATGAGGAGAAGAAAAGCAGCGACGCAAGGCCACATTCGACCTTTGTCTGTTGAAATATCTCTATGAATTGATTATATATTTGACATGCTGAACTTCTTCCAAGAAAACAACTGGTTTGCTTTCCTAGCGCCATCCCTGACCCGCTCCTAGCCCCGAGCGGCTCGAACGCACGCGTTCGCCGCCTCGGGGCTTCCAAGAAGACAATCAGAGCATATCGCGACGGCGCGCTACTCACGTGAACGCACCCGTTGCCATGCACGCCGCCTTCGCATTCTTGCGCGCGCGGCTCGATCAACTTTGTGAACGGAGCGGCAATCATGTCCGAATTCAAGCGATCAGGAACCCATCCAGCATCATCCCGTCGCACGGGTTTTCGCGCGACATTATGGGCTCTCATCTCCCGCGCGACGCACCGTTGGCAGCGTGGCCAAGCGGCAGCAGCGCTCCATCGTCTCGACGACCGGCAGCTGGAAGACATCGGCATCTCGCGAAACGACATCCCCCGCGTCGTCGCAGGCCTCGTTCCCTCGAACATCGAGACCTCGACGCAGGACGCCCGGATCTCGGCGCATGCCACCAGGCTCCTGACGGCAGCCCGATACCAGTGAAGGAGACAAAAATGGATATGACGACCAGGACGATCGTGGCCGTAGGCCTCCTAAGTATGATGATCATCGCGTTCCTGGTGATCTGAAGTAGACAAGCCTCTCTCGCTACGGCGCGCCGTCGCGAGAGAGGCGGACAGCCAAGTTTTCGCCCTGTGCACGGAAACGTTCATCAGGTTCTCGAGGCTCTGTTGGGGGCAGTGCCGGAGCGGGCAGCCCTCATCCTGAATCCCGCATGTAGCGGCGCTGCTACGGCACTGCCCCCGACAATGCGGTTCGCCTCCGCGGCAGACTCGGTTATCGGAATGCATGCGCCGGGCGGCAGCGCAGACCGAGGCCTGGGTCGCGAAAAAGGCACGCGAGCGCGGATCCGCGCAGGCATTGGCGACGCGGTCTCCGATGGCGCGGTGGTTTCATGAGGCGGGGACGCGCGTGCGGCGCGGATCGCGCGTCAGACGGATCAGGGCACCCGGTCGTTCGCGACTATCCCGCCCTCGCCCTCCATGCGGGCGATGCGCTTCGCCTCCGATTCCGTGAACTTGCGCCGCACGCCGATGCCACCACCGTTCTCGTCGATGAACACCGCGCCGAGTTCTTCCAGGGCTGCCTGGAGCACCGCGATGGTCCTGTCGTCAGGCTCTTCGAGCTTGTGCTCGAAGTCGCGGATGACGGCTTCGCCGACGCCGGAGCGGATGGTGAGCTTGCCGCGGGTAATCTCGACGAGTGCCCTCGCCGCCCGGCACTGCGAACCAGTTATCATTCTCTTCTCCTTCAGTCCTTAATGGCGGGCCAGTCTTCTCCTGCCGCCGTCCGGAAGCAAAGGCGTCGAGGCCGGGGTACGGCGGTCACGTGTCGCCGGAAGGCTGGCGGTACCGAGGCAGCGACCAGTTCCAGTGCAGGGCCCCGAAGCGGATCGCGACGGCCGCGACGAAACCAGTGACCATAGCCGTCTCGCGCGGCACGCCGGCCTCGAGGAACAGGAGGAACACGACAGCTCCGGCGAGCGCGGCCGTCGCATAGATCTCGCGGCTCAGTATGGCGGGGCTTTCGCCACTCAGCACGTCCCGCACGACGCCTCCAAGAGTGGCCGTCGCGACTCCCATCGCGACTGCGGCGACAGGTCCGGCACCGACGGCGAGAGCCTTGTCCGCACCCAGCACAGCGAAGAGCGCGAGTCCTACCGCATCGAAACGCAGCAGCAGCGATTCCCGCGACTGCGGCACATGGGCGAGGAAGAAGACGGTCGCCGATGCCGCCACGCAGGCGAGCAGGTAGCCGGGGCCGGTCAGCCAGAAGACCGGGGTGGCCCCGAGCACCGCGTCGCGGAACGTCCCGCCGCCGATGCCGGTCGCCGTGCCGAGCAGAACGAACCCGGCGATGTCCATCCGCTTCCTGGAGGCCGCAAGCGATCCCGTCACGGCGAACACGACGACCCCGAACCAGTCGAGGAAGACTACGGCAGCGTCGATCATCGCTCTCCCCGTCAGACGAGACCGGACGTCGCTGCATCCGCGAGCACGACGATCGGCGAGCCGTACCGGACATTGTCGTGAAGGTGGATCACGTCCTGATGCGGCAGCCGCACGCATCCCGACGAGACCGCCTTGCCGATGGTCCATGCTTCCGCAGTGCCGTGGATACGGTAGAGCGTGTCGACGTTGCCCTTGTGAATGTAGAGCGCTCGCGCGCCGAGCGGATTGTCGATGCCAGGAGGCTGGCCATGCCGCCACTTTTCCAGCTGAGGCTGGCGCTTGATCATGTCCGACGGAGGCGTCCAGACGGGCCATTCGCGCTTGTAGGCGATGTGCGCGCGGCCCGACCACTCGAAGCCCGCCCGTCCGATCCCGACCCCGTAGCGGGTCGCCAATCCGCCAGGCTGAATATGGTACAGATAACGGTTAGCCGTATCCACGACGACCGCTCCGGGTTCTTCATTCGAAGCGTATTCGACCACTTCCCGGATGTAGCGAGGATCGAGGCGCGAGAGGTCAGCGGCGGGGATCGGGAACGCTTCCTCGGGCATCGCCCGGTACATCAGGAGCACGTGGTCAGGATGTTTCGGGGCTGGAGGGGGAGTCGGGACTTCGGGTGGCGGCGGAGCCGTGGTCGCGCAGCCCGCGAGCGACAGCGCGAGGACGCTGCCGATAGAACCGAGCACGGCGCGCCTGTTTGTCTGGGGTCGTGGAGTGGTGGTCATTGGGGTCATCTTCAGGATAATGCGCACAACCGCACACACCCACGAAGAGCGCTGGCTCAAGGGCAGGTGGAGGACTGGGCGGACAGAGAAGGTCCGGACCGAATGTATCGGATAACGTTCGAGAACCGGACGACGATGGGGTCGAGGCCGACGCTCAGGGTAAGATGTTCATCAAAAGCCCCCGGCAGCGATGCGTGCACAGCATGCATGCCCCCTCTGTCATTGGCCTGAGAGTTTGGCCGACCTCGCTTTAGGCGACGGCGGCTTACACCTTCGGCGGGAGCTGCTGCTCCGCTTTCCAGAGTGTTGATCGGCTGGCGGTCCGGGTGCCTGAGAGTTTCCGGGGCGGTTGCTCCTTCGGCGGTCGGCGAACCGACTCTCTCCCGCTCGTCGATTGAACCTGACGATGTCAGGCCTTTGAGGCGGATTTGAGATAGGGCATCGGTCTGGTTTACTTCCCTTGGGACCCAGCCGGCCGCAGTTGGCGAACGGAACTTTCTCTCACACCATACCCATTGCCGCGCGGGCCCCAGAAACGCCGTGTGTCGTCTCTCATCCATAGGTTCAAGCTGGCAACAGGCGCCGATAGCAGGCCGATTCCGAATGAATTCGATGCGAGACAGCCGCGGTCCACTCGGCTCGGCCACGCAAGCAGGCACATCCCTAGGACACCAGCGATCCTGGCCATCGCTTTGGCGGCATAATGTCGCCTCGGAAAGCAGGCAGAAAAGCCTTATCTAAACGCCATGTGCATGGAGACGTTCATCAAGGTGTCGAGGCTTGCCGGAAACGGGCGGATCCCGTCCCGGAGCCGGCTGCCCCACCCTGAAATCCGCACGTAAGCCTGCTCCGGGAAATCTCTGCGAAATTGCGGTCTACTCTGCGGCCTGATGCGCCGCATCGATGGAGCGTACGATGAGAACCTCCCGTGTCCGGCTGATATGCCTTCCTTGTAACCGCTCGCTTCCGAGAGCAGCGAAGAGGTGCCCTTGGTGCCTATCGACGATGGTCGAGCCCTCTGGAAACCTTTTCCATTCCTTCGCCCGCCCTTCAGGCTGTTCGGCTGCACAGGCGGTGCGGCAATGACCGCCGGGATGGCAAGGCAGGCCGTCGCCGATGCATCGTACAGAGCCGAATACGCGGCGCTTCCGTGGCGCATCAGTGGCGAGGGAACGATGGAGGTCCTGCTGATTCGACAACGGCAGGAAAAGCGGTGGACCGTCCCCAGCGGCACCCGTTCCGGAACGAGAACTGAGCTTCGGGCGGCCGAGCGGGCTGCGTTCCAGCTTGCAGGCGTCACCGGACGGCTTGCACCGGCATCGGCCGGGCGCTTCCTCACCACCCTCACCCTTGCCGACGGCCGCAAGGACTCCTGCGACGTGACGGTGTTCGGACTGCACGTGTGGGGCACCCTGGTCCGCTGGCCGGAGGAAACGAAAGTCCTGAGGCGGTGGATGCCTTTGAGCGAGGCACGGGCTTTGGCAGCCGATCCCGGACTTGCAGAGCTGCTCGCTTCCTTCATGTCGGGCGCGACAGTTCAAGACCCGGACGAGCCGCTACACGTCATCCCAGCTCGGGACGACCGCCGCCTGTCAGGGTCCGCACCGCTGGCCGGAACGGCCGGGATCGGCCCATGCTGATCCTGCCGCAGTTCGTTTCCCCCAGTGGAGCACGGCTCCTTAAATCGGGATCCTGACCCGGACGCATCTGACCCCTGGCTCAGCGTCCGGGTCTGCCAGGCTTCAAACGACAGACATCCACTTCGCGCCCATCGCCCGGGCGCGATCGCCTCGGCAGTTAGGCCGACGCGAGGAGGCCATCATGGAAATTCTCGATCTTTTGCATCTGCGGGACATTCATGTCCGAGAGCCGGCGCAGGCAAGACGCCCACTGCTCAGGACGTTATCCCGCCGCCTGGCTGCCCGGGCCGGCGCACCTGAGGAGACGGTCATGGCTGCGCTTCTGAACCGGGAAAGCCTCGGTTCTACTGGTATCGGACATGGCATAGCCGTTCCTCACGCCCTTCTGACCGGGCTCCGGGCGCCTGCTGCGACGCTTGCGATCCTCGACCGCCCGGTCTGGTTCCGGGCTCCCGATGAACAGCCTGTCGACGTGGTGCTTGCGGTGATCTGGCCCCGGGAACGTGGCGGTGAATTCTCGCTCGCGGTGGCGCGCTTCTGTCGCAAGCTGTCGAATCCGGACGTCCTCAAACGAATCCGAAGCGCTCTTTCGTCTGACGGGGTCCTCACATGCCTTGGGGCTTCAGACGGCGTCGCCCAGCAATCACCAACTGCAATCCCGCCTCCTTCGACGGGGGCGGAAGCATCAAGACGGGCGGGGTTCAGATGATGGCGAAGGTCGATGCCTGCCGCGAGATTGCCTGGCATGAAAAGATGAAGACCGATCTCGGAATCGCGGATGCGCTGGAATGCGACGTAGCCATGGCTCGGGAGATTGTCGACGCCTTGTTCCGCGCGCGTTCGAAGGCTGGATTCGCACCCGTCGAACGATGTCACGGGACGGAAGCCGGCATCAGACTGGCGATCGCGCACGCACTCCACAAGGTGGCTAGACTTGGCCTCACCGACGCGGCTGCCGTGTCGGCGGGAAGCCGGCAGGTTTCCGCGTCTCTGACGAAGCTCCTTGAGTTCCGTCCTCGCGGCCTCCGACCGGGCGAAAATGATCTTCCGGACGGCGGCTGCGCGGATCCGCTGATGCTGTTCGCCGCGCATGCGGCGGAAGCAATCCCGATCGCTGCAGCCGACGAGTACCTGGATGTAGCTGATGGCAGGCGCGTCTACTGGCGGAAGCCGCGGCGCGACGTCCACGCGCTCGCCTGCGAGCTCCACCGTCTGTCATGCGCAAGCAGGCGGGAAGACACGCCTGCGCTCCAGGAAGAGTATCTGGAACTGCTCGCCCGGCTGCGAGAGCCGGAGGACCACGTCTGCGAGTGGATCGGGACTGTCGCCGACGGTCGCTTCCATCCAGCTCCCGACAGGTTCTCCGAGCGCTCCCCTGGGATGAGGCAGGGACCGTCCGACATCCCGCTCCGGTCCTTCGCCGAATCCTACGCGACGAAGGTTTCGGTCAACGTGTCTCTGGCGGCGCGCTCGATGAAGAGGCGGGCGCTCGGCCTCGCCGTGGTCGATCCGCTGAAGATGTCGGCAATCCGGAAAGGCAAGGGCCAGCCATGACGAAGACCCCGCACTATCTCATCGACAAGTCCAGGCTGCTCCGCAACCTCGAGCGGATCGCCTACCTGCGCGAGAAGTCCGGTGCGAAGGCGCTGCTTGCACTGAAGTGCTTCGCGGCCTGGAGCGTGTTCGACTTCATGCGTCCCTACATGGACGGCACGACATCGTCCTCCCTCAACGAGGTCAGGCTGGGAAGCACCCGGTTCGGCGGCGAAACCCATGCCTACAGCGTCGCCTGGGCCGACCACGAGATCGACGAAGCGGCAGGGTTCGCCGACAAGATGATCTTCAACTCGATCGGCCAGCTTGATCGTTTCGGCGCGCGCGTAGGCGGCCTTGCCTGTGGTCTGCGCCTCAACCCCGGCATCAGCGCCTCGCACTTCGACCTCGCCGACCCGGCGCGTCCGTTCAGCCGTCTCGGCGAAACCGATCCGGGCAGGATCGAGTCCGTCCTCGACCGGATCAACGGCTTCATGATTCACAACAACTGCGAGAACGGAGACTTCGCGCTGTTCGCCGACATGCTCGACCGGATCGAGGAGAAGTACGGCGAACTGCTACGTTACGCCGACTGGATCAGCCTGGGCGGCGGCATCCATTTCACGGCCGACGGCTATCCGATCGATGCTCTGTGCGAACGCTTAAGGCGGTTCTCCGAAAAATTCGGCGCCCAAGTGTACTTGGAACCCGGCGAGGCGGCGATTACCGACAGCACGACACTCGAGGTCACGGTCCTCGACACGCTCGACAACGGGCGGAAGCTGGCGGTCGTCGACGCCTCGGTCGAAGCGCACATGCTGGACCTCCTGATCTACAGGCAGGAAGCCAAGGTCGCGCCCGACAGCGGTGCCTTCGACTACATGGTCTGCGGCAAGTCCTGCCTGGCCGGCGACATCTTCGGCAGCTTCGGCTTCCACGCCCCGCTCGAAGTCGGCGACCGCATCTCGATCCAGGACGCGGCCGGCTACACGATGGTTAAGAAGAACTGGTTCAACGGCGTCGCCATGCCCGCCATCGTCGTGCGCGAACTCGACGGCTCCGTCCGCACGGTCCGCGAGTTCGGCTACGGCGACTACGAATCCAGCCTCTCTTGAGATTTTCCCGCAGCAAGGAAGGAGCACCCTCCCCGAAATGACGAAGCACCTCCTGATCATCGGCGTCGCGAACGTCGTCGCGCACAAATGCGCGCAGAACAACGACATCCTCGGCGACATCCATATCGCTTCCCGCACCCTCGAAAAGTGCGCGGCGATCGTCGCGTCCATCCGCGAGAGGAACGCGCTGAACACCGAGGGGCGGCTCGAGGCCCACCAGCTGGACGCGCTCGATATCGCAGCCACGGAAGACCTGATCCGACGGACGGGCGCGCAGATCGTCATCAATGTCGGCTCGGCATTCGTGAACATGTCGGTGCTCTCGGCCTGCATCGCGACAGGCGCTGCCTACATCGACACCGCGATCCACGAAGATCCCGCGAAGGTGTGCGAGGCCCCGCCCTGGTACGAGAACTACGAGTGGAAGCGCCGCGAGGAATGCGCCGCAGCTAATGTGACCGCCATCCTCGGCGCGGGCTTCGATCCAGGCGTCGTGAACGCTTACGCGCGGCTCGCCAAGGACGACTATTTCGACCGGATCGACTCGCTCGACATCATCGACATCAACGCGGGCAGCCATGGCAGGTACTTCGCCACGAACTTCGACCCGGAGATCAATTTCCGCGAGTTCACCGGGCAGGTCTGGTCCTGGCAGCACGGGAAGTGGGCTTCCAACCGGATGTTCGAAGTCGGTCAGGAGTGGGAGCTCCCGGTTGTCGGCCGCCAGAAGGCGTACCTTACGGGGCATGACGAGGTGCATTCCCTTTCGCAGATTCTCGGCATCCCGAACGTCCGCTTCTGGATGGGCTTCGGCGAGCACTACATCAACGTCTTCAACGTACTGAAGAACCTGGGCCTTCTGTCCGAAAAGCCCGTCACCACGGCGGAGGGCATCGATGTCGTTCCGCTCAAGGTGGTGAAGGCGGTGCTTCCGGACCCGTCGTCGCTGGCTGACGGCTACACGGGCAAGACCTGCATCGGCACTCTCGCCAAGGGCATGAAGGACGGCCGCGAGCGCGAGATTTTCATCTACAACGTCGCCGACCACGAGGAGGCCTGCGAGGAAGTCGGGAGCCAGGGCATCTCGTACACGGCCGGAGTTCCCGCTGTCGCCGCAGCTATCCTTGTCGCTACGGGCCGCTGGGACGTCGGCAGGATGGCTAATGTTGAAGAACTGCCGCCGCGGCCATTCCTCGGGCTGCTGGGCAAGCTCGGACTGTCCACGCATCTCAGCGAAGGCTGCGATGACCGGGTCTTGCTGTTTCCATGATTCCTGCGGAGGGCGTCCGGCAGTCCGGGCGCCCTCCGGCCGCGGCGTCAGCGGGATGGAGGCGGGAATGCTTCTGCGCGGTGACCGGCCTCCAGCCCGTCGACCGCGCGAAGGATTCCTTCCCTTGTCGGCGAGGAGGCCGTGAGGGACTCGATCCACGGCAGATGCCCCAGCCGAGTGGCGATCTTGTCCGACAGCGACAGGGACCTCGCCCTCCTGCAGACTTCGGAATTGCCCGTCGACGCGACCAGTCCGCAGAATGCATCCGCTGTCCGCACCGACATGAACAGCACGGCGTCGATCTGTCCGCGTCGCAGGAGGTTCTTCGCTTCCTCGGGCAGCTGCGGGGACTGGGAGGTAGCGTAGACTTCCACCCGCCCGCAGCTGTAGCCCTGCGCCGCAAGCGCTCCCGCGACATCCACCGAGACATGGCGGCCGCTGGGATATGCCAACGGCCCATACTCCGGCCGCCAGTGGTGCCTGACCATTTCGAGCAGGCTTCCAGCCGTGCCGGAAGCGGCCGCGATGTTCGACAGGCCCGCAGCCCTCGCGGCCGATGCCGTGTCGGGACCTACCGCGAAAACCCGGATCGCCGGATCCAGACCCTCGAGCGCAGGCACCGCGTTGGCGGAGGTGAGGATGATCGCCGAGGCTGTCCCGAGGGTCCTGCCGTCGAATGGCAGGGGATCCACCTGCAGCAGAGGCGCGAGATGGACACGGTGCCCTCTTCGCTCCAGAACCTCCGACATGGCGGCAGCCTGCGCCTTGGGACGGGTGAGCAGCAGGTTCAACGCGATCTCCGATGAAGGTCATGCCGCAGCATCAGCTGGTGAAGAAGCTCTGGGTACCGTGCGCCTCGATCGCCTCGGCGAGACGGCCGAGCGCGTGGACATAGGCCGCGGTGCGCATCGTCACCTGTTTGCTCCTGCTGACGTTCCAGACCTCGCGTCCTTCGCGTTCCATGATCGTCCGCAGCCGCTCGTGGATTTCCTCGACTGGCCAGTAGAAGCCCTGTCGGTTCTGGACCCATTCGAAGTAGGAGACGGTGACCCCTCCTGCGTTCGCCAGGATGTCGGGAAGCACGACGGTTCCGTTTGCCTGCAGAATTTCGTCCGCTTCCGGCGTGAGGGGGCCGTTGGCCAGTTCAAGCACGAGCTTCGCCTTGACCGTGCCGGCGTTGCCCTCGTGGATCATGTTCTCCAATGCCGCGGGAACGAGCAGGTCGCACTCGGCCGCAAGAAGCTCGTCCGGCCCCGCCCGTTCGTGGCCGCCGGTTCCGGCAGTGCTGGACACGGATCTTCCGTTGGCCTTCGCTTCGATGAGCAGGTCGACATGCAGACCAGCTGCGGAGAAGACCGCGCCCTCGGAGTCCGATACGGCGACGATCTTGTGACCGTCCGCGGCGAGCAGCCGGGCAATGTGCTGCCCTGCGTTGCCGAAGCCCTGGATCGCCACCCGCATCGTCTCGGCGAGCTGCAGGTCCGATGCCAGGTGCCGCACGAGATAGTAGCCGCCCCGTGCGGTGGCGTCGCTGCGTCCCAGGGAACCGCCAAGCGCGATCGGCTTCCCGGTGTTCACCGCAGGCTGGTGCTGGCCGACGATCTGCGCGTACTCATCGGCCATCCAGCCCATGATCATGGAGTTCGTGTAGACGTCCGGCGCGGGTATGTCCCGGTCGGGGCCTATGATGCGTGCGAAGGCCTGGATATAGGCGCGGGACAGCCTTTCCAGTTCTGCCTTGGACAAGATGCGCGGGTCCACCTGGACGGCTCCCTTGCCGCCGCCATAGGGTAGGTTCATCACCGCGCACTTGAACGTCATCCAGAAGGCGAGCGTCTCGACTTCCTCGGCGGTGGAAGCCGGGTGGAAGCGGATGCCGCCCTTCGTCGGTCCGCGTGTGTCGTCGTAGCGGCATCGCCACGCCAGGAACGATTTCCGCGATCCGTCGTCCATGCGGATCATCAGCCTGACCTTGGTCGTCTCGCGGGCGTATTTCAGCTTCTCGATCACGTCGGGATCGATGCTCAGGTGAGCCGCGGCTTCGTCGAGGCGGATCAGCGCGTCATCGAGCAGGGTGTGTTCAGCCATCATGTCTCCTTCATTGGCAATGCTTGGTCGTGAGTGTTGCCGCGATGGCGCGGATCAGGCAGCGAGCGATGCGTGGCGACCGTAGTCTCGGGCAAAGCGTCGACCGAGCCGGGTGAGGATCTCGTAGCCGATCGTGCCGGCGGCACGGGCGACATCGTCCACGGGCTGTTCTTGAGCGATGAGATTTACGAAATCGCCTTCGCGTGGGGCCTCGGCGCAGGCGGTCGCATCGACGACGATGCTGTCCATCGATACGCGCCCCGCGAAGGGTAACGGTTGCCCCTTGTAAAACGCGGACATGTTCGCGGCACGTGGCCAGCCGTCCGCGTAGCCGAGCGAGAGCGTCGCGAGGCGGCCTTGTCTTTCCACCGTACGTGCGTGGCCATAGCCGACGCTGGTCCCGGCTGGCACCTCGCGAATCTGAAGCACTCGCGCCGACAGTGTCACGGTCTGACTGAAGGGGTTCGGACCACCGGGGACCGGGTTGATCCCGTAGAGCGCCGCTCCCGGCCGAACCAGGTCGAAGCGGAACTCCGGCCCCAGGAGAATTCCGGCGGAGTTCGCGAGCGAAGATGCCGCCCGCCTGGGCAGAACAGTCCGGAGCTTGGCGAACGCGCGGCGCTGCCGGGCGTTGGCAGGGTGCGCCGGCGCGTCGGCACAGGCGAGATGGCTCATGACCAGCTCGACGGAGAGGCCGCCAAGGCCCATCGGCTCACCCGCCAGCTCGGCCACGTCGCCGGGCGACAGGCCGAGGCGCGACATCCCCGTGTCGAGCTGGAGGGCGACAGGCATGCTGCGTCCCTTGTCCCGGGCATGATCGCGCCAGGCGGCGAGTTCTCCCGCCGTGTTGACGACCGGGATCAGGACCGAGTTGAGGAACTCGCTTTCGGTGCCCCCAGGAGTGCCGTTCAGGACGAAGACACGCGAACTGAAGCCGATCGCCTTCCGGAGTTCGAGTCCTTCCTCGAGATGGGCGACGAAGAAGGTCCTGCAACCCGCCGCCTGAAGGGCATCGCCGACCCGCCCTGCGCCGAGGCCGTAGGCGTCCGCCTTGACCACGGCGGCGCATTCGGCCCTTTCCGCCAGCTTCGACAGCAGCCGCCAGTTGGCAACGACCGCATCGAGGTCCACCGTCAGGATCGCGCCCGCGCGCAGCGCCGCCGCGCTCATGATCGGTACCGCCCCGGACCGAGGTCGGTCACGTCGATCTCTGGAATCTTTCCGGACACGATGTCGGCGAGCATACGTCCGGAACCGCAGGCCATCGTCCACCCGAGGGTGCCATGCCCTGTATTGACGAAAACGCCCGGCACGGACGTGGCGCCCACGATCGGGGGGCCATCCGGGGTCATCGGCCTGAGGCCGCACCAGAAGGAGGCTTCGCTGGCGAGTCCGGCTCCTGGAAACAGGTCCGTGACCGAATGTTCGAGCGGTGCGCGGCGCGAGCGTGGCAGGGAGAGATCGAAGCCGGAAATCTCGGCCGTGCCGCCCACCCGGATCCGGTCTCCAAGCCGCGTGATGGCGATCTTGTAGGTCTCGTCCATCACCGTGGACACAGGCGCGGCAGCCTCGTCCGCGATCGGGAACGTCAGCGAGTAGCCCTTGACCGGGTAGACCGGAATGCGGACGCCCATGGGCTTCAGCAAGCGTGGCGAATAGCTCCCCGCCGCGATGACGACCGCATCGGCGGGGAACATCTCTTTCGCCGTGCGGACAGCCGAAACCTTGCCGCGTTCCTGAACGAGACCGTCGACGGCGACACCGTAGCGGAAGTCGACAGCGGCGGACGCGAGCGCCGCCAGCTTTTCCGTGAAAACTCGACAGTCTCCTGTCTCGTCGTCAGGAAGCCGGAGGCCCCCGACGATCTTGTGGCTCACGCGCCCGAGCGCGGGTTCCGCGGCGACGCAGCCCGAGGCGGCAAGGACCGTGTATTCGACCCCGAACTGCTTCAGGACCTCGATGTCGCTGACGATCCCGTCGAGCTGCTTCTGCGTGCGAAAGAGCTGCAGGGTGCCACGTGACCGTTCGTCGTATTCGATGCCGGTGGTCGTTCTCAGCTCGCGAAGGCAGTCGCGGCTGTATTCCGCGATGGGCACCATGCGCGCCTTGTTTACCGCGTATCGCTGAGTGGTGCAGTTCGACAGCATCCTCAGGATCCAAGACCACATCGCGGGTTCAAGACGCGGGCGGATCGCCAGCGGCCCGTGTTTCATCAGGAGCCACTTGATCGCCTTCAGCGGCACCCCGGGGCCTGCCCAGGGAGACGAGTAGCCGGGGGATACTTCTCCCGCGTTGGCGAAGCTTGTTTCGAGCGCCGGACCGGGCTGGCGGTCCAGCACGGTGACCTCATGGCCCGCGCGAGCTAGGTACCACGCCGAGGTCACGCCGATGACCCCGCTTCCTACGATGACCACCCTCATATCCGCCTCCCGCGGACAACGAAGATGAATGCCACGCCTGGGCGACCATGGATTTCGTCTGTCATGATGCATCTCCACCGGGCCAGCGGTGGCGGACCCGGAAATCAGAACCGAATTTTAGGCTTGGTTGGATTTCCGGCCCCCGGTCGACGGCCTCGCGGCCGCGCCAGGGCTAGATGCATGCGATGAGGCAGCCGGCGTGGTTGAAGAACCGCCCGCGGAAACTTTCGACAATGTGGCCTTCAGGATGCGACAGCAATTGGAGACGCTCTTTTCTATACGACGTTGATAACCGTTCCGGGGCGGTTTGCAAAGTCGCATGGCTTTGCCCAGCGTGCAGCCGTCGGAGATCGTGGAGGGAATGCGCGACGTGGCTAGAGGGCGTAGGCGGGGAAATCGATCGCCAGCCGATGATCTTCGACGCCACGGACGCCGGCGAGGTTCTCCGCCAGGATTCGAGAAGCGCGCCGTTCCTCTTCCGAGTTCACGGTCCCCCAGAAAGAGACGAATCCGTCGCGCACTTCGACGCCGATCTGTGTCGCGCTTGCCCAGGGCTGAAGCCCGAGCTCCTCCAGCAGCCGTGTTCGTATTCCCTCGTCGCTCGGATGCGCATCCGTATCCTCCGGTTTCGCGCCCGCGATCGCCTTGACGAGGTCCGCCCTGCTGACGATGCCGACCACCGCGCCGCCCCTAGTCACAGGAACCCGCTTGATCCGGGCGCGGTCCATGAGTTCCGCTATCTGTTCGACCGACGCCTTCTCCTCTACCGATCGGACGGTCCGGGTCATCAGGTCTGCGACGTGTCGGGAGTGGGACCGGGCGTATTCCTTGGCCATAGTCGACGGGTCCCGGAAAAGAGTGAGCCACCAGGAGCGGCTTCGTCCCGCGGTTCCGATTTCGGCGCGGTGAACGAGATCCCCTTCGCTGATAATCCCCACGAGCAGACCGTCGTCGACCACCGGGACGGCGCTGATGCGGTGACGGACCATCTGGGCCGCAGCCTCTGAAATCGTGCTGTCCGATCGAACGGTGACGACCTTGCGGGTCATGATGTCTTGCGCGTGCAGCATGTCGACGCCTCCTTGGTTGAGGGCGACCACGTGCACGGGCCTCGACCCTCGCTCGCATCGTCGCGCCTCGGTCGTCGTCAATCAAACGAATAGAAATGCAGCCTGAATCCGCATTCCTTGCACTGTCCGCATCAAGCATTTGCGACGGGTGTCATGGTCCGAGCACAGTATGCGCCTGGCTTCAGAGGCCGCTGTGGTATCGGCTAGGAGGCGAAGGCAGGCTCTTTGCCCTGCCGTGGCATTGTGCCTACGCTCTCATCAATCCTGGCAAGTTGTCACAAGGATCCAGTTGACGTCACCGCTCTCCAACTTGCGCGCGAAGGTCCATACCTCGTCCGTCCCCGTCACGGCGGAGGGTTCCCCGCTCACAACGGCGCCCATCGCCGATAGAACCGCGCTCACGATTTCGGCCCGAAAGCGCACGCCTATCTCGGCTTGATCGCCGTTCACCGCCACGAACTCGATTACGGCGGACGTGAGGCCCACGTAGGCGAAGACGACCGCTTCACCTCGTTCATCCTGAGCTTTCCTGACGTCGGAAAAGGCCTCATGGACCTCCGCCGAGATCAGCGGTCTGAGGGCTTCCAAATCGGCGTTTGCGTACAGGTTCAGGATCTCTTCGTAAGCTCGTGCCGCACCCGCAAGGAACGTGTCCAAGGCGAACCCGGGATCGACCGCACGCAGGGCTTCGAGGCGGGGATCGGGCTGGTTCTCTCGGTCCGGCGGCACGCCAGACGCCGGAACCTGCTGCCGCGCCTGTTGCGATTTCTCACGCGACAGGTGTCGATCGAATGCGGAAATCACCGCCCACCAGAAGGACAGAAGGATTATCGCCGGAAGGTTGGCGACAAGTTCGCTGGATTCGTTCATGGCCGTGGCCTCACCGTATCAGTGGCAGCTGGCTGAATGGGTGCGTCGGCGGAGGCGAGGACAGCGTCCATTCCAGCGTCGTCGCGCCCTCCCCCCAAGGATTCGCGCCCGCCAGGCGCTTCCGGACGAACGCTTCGACGACCGCGACGAGGAATACGCACAGGCCGGCTGCCGAGATGTAGGATCCGATCGAAGAGACGAGGTTCCAGCCTGCGAACGCGTCGGGGTAGTCGGCGTAACGGCGCGGCATGCCGGCGAGGCCGAGGAAATGCTGGGGGAAGAAGACGAGATTGACCCCCGAAAATGTGAGCCAGAAGTGGAGCTTCCCGAGCGTCTCGCTCATCAGGTAGCCGCTCATCTTCGGGAACCAGTAGTACCAGCCCGCGAAAATGGAGAACGCGGCGCCGAGAGACAGCACATAATGAAAGTGGGCGACGACGTAGTAGGTATCGTGCAGGACGCGGTCGATGCCGGGATTCGCGAGAACCACGCCTGTCACGCCGCCGATCGTGAACAGCAGCACGAAGCCCGCCGCCCAGAGCATGGGCGTCCTCATCGTGATGGAGCCGCCCCACATGGTGGCGAGCCAGGAGAAAACTTTCACGCCGGTCGGCACGGCGATGACCATGGAAGCGAAAGCGAAGTACCGCTGGCTGTCCAAAGAGAGTCCGACGGTGAACATGTGGTGTGCCCAGACGACGAAGCCGATCATGCCGATCGCCACCATCGCATATGCCATGCCGAGATAGCCGAAGATCGGCTTTTTCGCGAACGTCGAGATTACATGGCTTACGATGCCGAAGGCTGGGAGGATCATGATGTAGACCTCCGGGTGACCGAAGAACCAGAACAGGTGCTGGTACAGGACAGGGTCGCCGCCGCCTTCCGGCACGAAGAAGGTCGTGCCGAAATTTCGGTCCGTCAGGAGCATGGTGATCGCGCCTGCGAGAACCGGGAGAGCCAGCAGCAGCATGAAGGCAGTCACAAGCATCGACCACGCGAAGAGTGGCATCTTGTGCAGCGTCATTCCCGGCGCCCGCATGTTGAAAATGGTGGTGATGAAGTTGATAGCGCCGAGCACCGACGACGCTCCCGACAGATGTATTGAAAAGATGACGAAGTCGACGGCGGGGCCGGGCTGGCCAGTGCTCGAGTATGGCGGGTAGAGCGTCCAGCCGCCGCCGTGTCCGGAATTTCCGGGCGCCCCGGGTACGAACATCGAGCAGGCGAACAGCACCAGGGAAGCCGCCAGCAGCCAGAACGAGACGTTGTTCAAGCGCGGGAACGCCATGTCCGGCGCGCCGATCATGATTGGCACTAACCAGTTGCCGAAGCCGCCGATGAGCGCTGGCATGATGACGAAGAAGATCATCACAAGCCCGTGCGCGCTCACCACGACGTTGAACAGTCCGGGATCGGCGAATAGCTGCATCCCGGGCTCCTGCAGTTCCATGCGCAGGGCAACCGACAGCCCGGTACCGAGCACTCCAGACAGCATCGCAAGGAGCAGATAGAGGGTTCCGATATCCTTGTGGTTGGTGGAGAAAGCCCAGCGCACGAAGAAGCGAGACCGCTGGTCCTCTCCTGTCGTCGCAATATCCAACATCGTGTCCTGCCTTTCTCCACCGCAGGCGCGGCAGTTTGACGGCGATGCCGTCGGAGCCATCGGTGCGCAGGCCATGCCTGCCTTCCGTGGTCAGTCGGTGACGATCGTATCCATGGGAATGTCGTGCGGCTGCGGGTAGATGGTCGCAATCTTCGCGGTGGCGAAGCCGATACCGATCCTGAGAGGCATTCGGGGCATAGCCGCCAGCGTTCGATCGAAGTACCCGCCGCCGTGCCCCAGGCGATAGTTTGTCGTGTCGAAACCGACGACCGGCGCGATCACCACGTCCGGAAGGACGGCTGGTCCGCGGGACGGCACCAGGATGTTCCAGACGCCTCGCTCCAGCGGATCTCCCGGTTGCCAGACCCGGAATTCCAGCGGTTCTGCCTTCCGAAGCACGACGGGCAGCGCGATCCGCCCGCCTCGTTCGATCACCTTTATGGCCCAGTTGCGAAGGTCCGGTTCGCCACGAAACGGCCAGTAGGTTGAGACGATGCGCCCCGAGACCCGGCCGATTGCCTGGTCAAGCTTTTCCGCGAGACGCTCGGACCGAGCGATACGGTCCGCCGATACCAGCGCCAAGCGCTCGTCGATCAGCCGCCTGCGCTCCGCTTTCCTCCACCGTGAGACATCGTCCCAGGCATCGCTGCGCTTGGGCGCGAGCGGCGCGTCCCGTGACAGCTCGTGCATGAAGCACGGAGGGGAAGCGTATTCCGGCAGGTCGGTTTTGTCTTCGTCTGACATCGGAGACCGCTTCTTCGTGAGGTGCGGCTTAAAACTGCGCCCGAGGAAACATGAAGGCAAACGGAATTAAATGCGCTATCAATGCAAAATTGTTGCTTCGAAGGGGAGGCCGACGTGGATGTCGATCGCGCACGCACGTTCCTCGAGATCATTCATACCGGGAGCTTTCTCAAGGCTGCCGATCGCCTCCACGTCACCCAGACGACGGTAAGCGCCCGTATCCGCACGTTGGAAGAAAGCCTCGGGAATCGGCTTTTCGTGCGCAGCCGCAACGGCGTGACCCTGACTGCCGCAGGCCGAGAGTTCGAGCGTTACGCGCAGTCTTTCGTCCAGGTGTGGGAGCGTGCGAGACAACAGCTTTCCGTCCCGCCGGGGCGCACCAGCGTCGTCGCTCTGGGTGGAGAACTCAGTCTCTGGAATCCCGTTCTGCTCGACTGGCTGGTCTGGATGAAGAAACGACATCCTGAGATAGGCATCCGTGCCAACGTTGGCGTGCCCGACCAGCTAATCGAACAGCTTCGTACGGGCGTTCTCGACATCGCGGTTCTATACGCGCCGCCGCTGCTGCCCGGCTTCAGGATCGAACTCGTCGAAGAGGAAGAACTGGTGCTCGTGCGTACGCCGGAACACCATGAGGATGGACACCAGCCTGATTACGTACACGTGGATTGGGGTCCGCAGTTTGCCGCGGCGCACGGTTTCGCGAGCGCAACCGCCGAGGCTCCGGGTCTTGCGGTAGGACTTGGGCCATTGGGCCTGAGCTATATCCTTCGTGCCGGCGGCATGGGCTATTTTCGCAGAGGGGCGGTGAAACCGCATCTTGAAAAGGCAGAACTCGAGCTCGTTGCGGATGCGCCGCGCTACACCTATCCGGCGTACGCGATCTATCCGGACGGTAGCGAGGTGCGCGCGGATCTCCAGGCGGCGATCGAAGGTCTCAAGCAGGTGGTCCGGTGACGGTCCCGGAGGAAAGAAGCGCTGAAATCGCAAGCTCGCGTCCTTTCCTGCTGATGCCCAAGCCCGACGGGAGTCTTTTCGCGAGACCCAGACAGAGCAATCGAGCGACGGTCACCTGATCGATCGCGAGGCAACGGCCTCAGTTGAGACGCATGAGCGCGGCCTGTTCGGCTCGGTCGAGCTGATCATAAGCGACGGCTGCCTCGGGGCCGTCTCCGTCCGGCCGGAGCGTGAGGGGCGTTCGTTCCCGAAGGACTTCACCGCGGCCGCGTCGGGTCATCCCCGCCGCTCTCCCATACGGGCGAGCATTCCCTGAGCGTCAGCGGCAAGCTGCCGTGTGAGTTCGCCTGCAAGAAGCTCGCGGCAGAGCCTTGCCGCCTGACCGGACCATAGCGACATGAACTCGCCGGACCCCGTCTCCTCTGCCGCGGCCCTGATGGGGGCTAGCGCTCCGCCCGCCAACGGAAAGGAAGGAGCCACCGAGCTCATTGGACCGAGTTCACGCATGACGCGATTGAGGATGCCTCGTGCGGGCCGTCCGGTGAACACGTTGGTCAGCGCAGTCTCTTCGGCACGTTCGTTCTGCAACGCCTGTCGATGCGGCGTCGCGAGACGTGCTTCGGGTGTGAACAGATAGGCCGTGCCGATCTGCACGGCGGACGCTCCTAGCGCCAGCGCCGCCACGATCCCGCGAGCGTCGGCGATGCCTCCCGCGGCGATGACTGGCACCCGAACGGCGTCTACCACCTGTGGAACGAGGGCAAAGGTGCCGAGCTGGGTCGCCATGTCTGCCGTGAGGAAGCTGCCCCTATGTCCTCCTGCTTCGAATCCTTGCGCGATGATGGCATCGCAGCCATTCAGTTCAAGCCAGCGCGCTTCCCGGACCGTCGTGGCGGACGACAGCACCTTGGCGCCGGTGGACTTCACCCGCTCGAGCAGGGCCTTTGAAGGAAGGCCGAAATGAAAGCTCACCACTTCCGGGCGGAACTCTTCGACCAACCCGCAGAATTCATCGTCGAAAGGATTCCGGCTCGACGACGCGTAAGGCGCCTCCGGATCGAGGCCGAATTCGCGGTAGTAGGGTTCCAGGGCTCGCCTCCAGGCGATTTCCTTCCCGGCGTCGTCGGAGGGCTGATCGTGGCAGAAGAAGTTGACGTTGATCGGCCGCGAGGTCCTTTCGCGTATTCGCGCAAGCTCCGATCGCGCAACCTCGGCCGTCATCGTGGCGCATGGCAGCGACCCAAGGCCGCCGGCCTCCGAGACCGCCACGACCATATCGGCGAATACAGGACCTGCCATGGGTGCCTGAATGATCGGCAGTTCCATGCCGATTATCTCGAGAATTCCTTTGTTCGGCCAGTCCATGTGAATGCCTTCGCGTCCGTCGAATCTTGTCAGAACTCACTATTTGCGTCACTGGAATGCCTGACAAACGAAAAGATCATGGGCTAGCCGACAGCTTTCTTGCACCGTCGACATGCAGGGCGCGGACCCAGGCCACTGCACGCGTGTCTACGGAAGTAGCGGCGGCCTGCTGCAACCAAGGTCGGCTAACCGGCCGTCGCGCAGCCCGTATATCCATCCGTGAACCCTGATGCGGCTTCCCCGTTTCCATGCGGATCGCATGATCGTCGAGTTGCAGAGTCGATCCACCTGCGATTTCACCGAAAGGCGGCAGAGCAGATCTGCCCGCGTCAACGGATCCTTGACACGACCGAGGTCGGCCGCGTGCAGGTCCGCCAGCTCGCGTACGGGCTGCAGCCAATGATCGACAAGACCGTGGGGCTGGTCCTCCATCGCTGCCCGTATGCCGCCACAGCCGTAGTGCCCGCACACGATCACGTGGCGTATGTGCAGAACCTCGATCGCGTACTCGAGCACGGAAAGCAGGTTCAGGTCGCCGGGGTGAACAAGGTTGGCTACGTTTCGATGAACGAAAACTTCACCGGGTTGCAATCCCGCAATCACGTTGGCGGGCACTCGGCTGTCGGAGCACCCGATCCATAAATACTCGGGCCGCTGCAAGGTCGCCAGTCTCTCGAAAAAAGCCAGGATCATTCTCGACCTGCGCCGCAGCCCACACGCGGTTGTTCTCGAGCAGATCGGACAGCATCGTTTCACTCCGGAAGCCAGAATTCATCGTCACCGATGACCCCTCCCCGACGGCAACTCAATAGAATTTTTTCTCTATATAACGTCTCAAATTTTCATTTGACTGATCAAGCTCAACGCCAGTGACATGAACGTTTCGCCAAAGCTCTGCGGCCGCGCAAGGAAACATGTCGAAAGCGGTCGGAATCTTCATCGGATGAGCGAGCAACGTCGATCCGCTAGAACATCCGAACCGCTACAGCGATCAGGCTGACCGCCACACCTGCGATGCTCGGAACAATTACCGCCGCTCCAGCGGCGACGGAGAGCGCCGCGATCCAGTCGAACTTCCTGTCGGCCGTCATTCCCATGATCGTTCCTTTTCGTCCTCAACGCCTGCTTCCGGGACGACGTTCCGGCCCGGGCAGCGGCGCATCACTGCCTTGGTGAAGAACGCGCTCCGCCGCTCCGTCGAGATCCTCGAGCTGTCCGCTCTTCATCGACCAGAGGAAGGCAAGCAGGCCCGCCAGGCCCATGCCCAGGGCCACGGGAACCAGCCACGCCAGGAGCCCGGTCATGCCGTTGCCGGACGCAGGACGTCCGCCCCCGATTTTGGCGCTGGCTTGCGTCTGTCGGAAAGCACCCGCAGCGAGTTGGCCACCACCAGGATGGATGACGTCGACATCGCCACGGCAGCGACGAGCGGCGTAACGTAGCCCGCCACGGCGAGCGGCAGCGCGAGCGCGTTGTAGGCGATCGAGATCGCGATGTTCTGCCGGACGAGGCGCATCGACTTACTCGCCACGGATATCGCCTCCGGCACGCTGCGCAGGCTGGAGCCCAGGAAGACGAGATCGGCCGCGCTGCGTCCGACATCGGCTGCCGTCGATGGTGCCATCGAGACGTGCGCCGCTCCAAGGGCAGGCGCGTCGTTGATGCCGTCGCCGACCATCAGCACCCGTCTCCCCTCCCGGCGGAGCGTTTCCAGGCGGCTGACCTTGTCTTCCGGACGCTGCCTTCCCGACAGCTGCCCGATATCTGTCAGCTTCGCGACCCGCCGGGCCTCTTCCTCGGCGTCCCCCGACAGCAGTTCCACCGACAGCCCGGAATCCTTCAGGGCGGTCACCGATGCTGCGGCTCCCTCGCGCAACGTGTCCGATACTTCGAAACGGCCGACGAAGATGCCGTCGCGGGAAAGCCAGGGCCCCGAGCCGTCCAGAACGCGGTCTCCTTCGACCGCCCAGCCGGGCCTGCCGAACCGCCAGATGCAGGCTCCGATACGGGCTTCGACCCCGTTGCCCGGGAGTTCTCGCGCCTCGGATACCTCGACGCGTTCGCCGCTGCCAAGTGCCGCGACCGCATTGGCCGCCGGATGGCGGGACAGCCGCGCGAGGGCGGCTGCGACAGGCAGTTCCGTCTGGGGAATGTCATGCGAGGAGACCCGCATTCGTCCGGTCGTCAGCGTCCCGGTCTTGTCGAGGACGACGTGGTCGATCTCGGCGAGCCGCTCGAGCGCGCTGCCGTCCTTCATGGTGACGCCAATCCCGAACAGGCGGCGCGCGGCGGCGGCCTGGACCATGGGGACGGCGAGGCCGAGCGCGCAGGGACAGGTGATGATGAGGACGGCGATCGCCAGCGTCAGCGAACGGTGCCAGTCGCCGGTCGCCACGAGCCAGCCCGCGAACGTCGCCAGCGCGACCGCATGGACGACGGGCGAGTAAAGGGCAGCGGCGCGATCGGCGATCCGGCGGTAGCGTGCGCGGCTGCCTTCGGCCGCCTCCATCAGCCTGACCATGTCGGCCAGGAACGAGGCGGCGGGGCGACGGTCGATGCGCAGTTCGATCGGACCGCTGAGATTCAGCGCTCCCGAGAGCACCCGCGACCCCGGCGCGATGCTCTCCGGCGAGGTCTCCCCGGTGACGATGGCGAGGTCCAGCGTTCCAACGCCCTTCAGCACGGTGCCATCCGCAGGTATCCGCTCGCCGACGGCCACGAACACGGCATCTCCCTCGCGAAGCGACTGGACGTGGCGGAACTCGCGGCCGCCGTCCCTGTCCAGCACGGTCGCCCCGCGCGGCATCATGCGCGCCAACGACCGCACCGCGTCGCGCGCCTTGCCGCGCATGGAGTGATCGAGCGCGCGCCCGGCCAGCAGGAAGAACAGGAGCGACGTCACCGCGTCGAAGTAGGCGTGCTCTCCTCCGGACAGCGCGTCGTACGTGCTGAGACCGAAGGCCAGCAGGATGCCCACGCTGATGGGCACGTCCATGTTGGTCCGCCCGACGCTCAGCGCGCTACAGGCGGACGCGAAGAAAATGCGGCCCGAGTAGGTCACCGCGGGCAAGGCCAGGGCCGCGGAAATCAGGTGGAAGGCATGGCGTGTGCCCTCCTCGGCCCCGGACCAGATCGAAACGGACAGGAGCATGATGTTCATCGCGGCGAAGCCCGCGACGGCCGTCGCCCGCAGCAGCTTCCCCATCGCCGGGTCGCCGATCGGATCGGGCTCCGCCAGCGTCGCCGCGTAGCCGACCCGGCGAACGGCGTCGATCATGGGCGGCACCGGACCGTCCGTCCGCCACCTAACGGCTGCCCTCCTCGCAGTCAGGTTCACGCGTGCGGCCGTCACGCCCGGAAGCGCTCCCAACGCGCCTTCGATCGCGCCGATGCACGCGCCGCAGTGCGCGCCGGGAACACCAAGGTCGGTCTGCATGATGCCGTCACCGAGGTCCCGGCTGGCCAGCCGGATTTCCTCGGACGCCACGTCCCGGCCCAGTCCGGCCATCATGGCGGCCTCCGCTCCGGGCGCGCAGCAGCTCATCGCGTCAGGCCTCCGCCCGCGCCACGGCGAGATAGGCATGCCACGTCGCATGTCCGAGCAGCGGGAAGATCACGATCATGCCGATCAGCCCGGTGGCCACGCAGAGCGCGAAGAGAGCGATCACCATCGCTCCCCATCCGATCATCGCCGGAAGGTTGTTCCACACCAGTTTCATGCTAGTCCCCATGGCCGTCAGCGCATCGACCCTGCGGTCAAGCATCATCGGCACGGAAAATACGCTGATCGAGAAGGCAAAGGCCGCGAACAAGCCGCCGATCGCCGTCCCGACGGCGATCATCGCCCACCCGTAGGCGGAGCCGATCAGCACGCCGATGATATTGTCCAGGCCCGGGAAGGCTGTGACCCCGAAGAACAGCGCCCAGAGAAGTACCGCCGCCCTGGTCCAGAGCAGCATGAGCAGGCTGAGCAGCAGCCCCGCGAAGAACACCTGCGGCCCGGCGTTCGGGCGCGTCCTGAGCATTGAAGCCAGCCCGACCGTCCTGCCTTCGCCGAGAGCGCGGCTCTTGGCGTAAAGGCCGATGGCAAGGAACGGGGCGACGATCAGGAAGCCTGCCAGCGACGGGAACAGGATGTAGTCCCGCCCGAATTCGAACAGCGTCCAGACGAAGGCTGCCGACAGCAGAAAAACGCCGACGCCATAGGCGATGCTGGTCGAAGGCGCGCGCCAGAAATCACCCCAGCCAAGCGCCAGCCACCGCAGTCCCGCGGTCGCGGGCAGGCCGCGCTGAAGCGCGCGATCACGGGTCTCGCCGATCCCCGACGTCTCGCTCAGCAGCCAGTAGGACTTGTCGCTCTCGCTCATCGAAGCTCCTCCCTCAGCACGCCGACTTGGCGGCACGGTAGCTGCCTTCCGTCCCCGCCTCCTTGAGATGAGGCACGCAGTCGGGCTGCGAGGTGAAGGCGACGTAGACGAGATGGGCGTTGGCTCCCGCGACCAGCAGCAGTCCGGCGGGGACCAGCAACATCCACGCGCTCTTCCAACGTCGGCGGCTCTCCGAGGGCGCGGCGGTCATGGCGTGCCCGTCCCGAGATCGTGGACATAGAGCGACAGTGTCCGGATTTCCGCGTCGGTCAAGCGTTCGTCCCAGGTCGGCATGTGGCCCTGCCTGCCTCCGTGGACGGAGGCGATGATCGTCTGCAGGTCGCCGCCGTAGACCCAGCGCGCGTCCGTCAGGTTCGGAGCGCCTACCTCGCGGTTGCCTTCGGCGCTCTCGCCGTGGCATGCCGCGCATGTGGTGGCGAAAACTTCGCGTCCGGCTTCGATCCGCTCCAGATTCTCCTCGGTCGAGTAGTCGGGATTGCTCAGCGAATAGACATAGGCCGCCACGCTGCGGACCTGGTCCCGATCCAGCATCCCGTCGCGTCCGAAGGCAGGCATCTGCGCGATCTTCGTGTCCGGATGGGCGGTGTTGATGCCGTAGCGCAGCGTCTGCTCGATCAGTTCGGGACCGCCGCCCCACAGCCAGTCATCGTCGGTCAGGTCCGGGTAGCCGGCGCGTCCGCGGCCGTCGCGCCCGTGACACGCCGCGCAGTTGTCGCCGAAGAGCTGCCGCCCGGTGCCGCGAACGGTCTGCATCAGCGCCTCGTCGGCGAGGATGGCGTCGTAGGGTTCGGACTCCAGGCGGGTCATCCAGACCGACCGCTCCTGCTGGCCTTCGACGACCCGCTCTTCGACCGTCGTGCGCTGGTCGACGCCGAGAAGGCCCTTCGTGTAGGTCGTGCCGAGCGGCCAGGCGGGCACGAAGAACCACCAGGCGATGGCCCAGATATGGGTCGCGATCAGGAACATCAGCACGCCGCGGGGAACGGGCGTATCCAGTTCCTTGATGCCGTTCCACTCGTGCCCTGTCGTTTCCCTTCCGGTGACGGGGTCGCGCTCGTTCACTTCCATGGCTTGTCCTCCCGGTCGAGGATGCTGGTCTTCGCCCTGTCGAAGCGCTTCCGGTTCGAGGGCCAGAAGGCATAGGCGACGACGCAAAGGAAGAAGCCCATCAGGTAGAACAGGCCCCAGCTCTTGGAGAAGGCGACAAGGGTGTCGTGGCTGATCTCGAACATGCCTCAGTCCTCCGCATCGGGAGCTTGTTCGGTCGCGGCCGTGTCGCGGAAGGCGGCGTCGGTCAGCCTGCCAAGGACCTGCAGATAGGCCACCAGCGCGTCCATCTCGGTCAGCCGTGTGGCAACCCCGTCGAAGGCGCTCACCTGGGTGGCCTCGCCATAGCGCTCGGAAACGCCGGACGCTGCCTCGCTGTCGGGGAAGGCCTGACCGTAGGCGTCCCGCGCCGCGTTGGCGATCATCTCGTCCGTGTAGGGCACCCCCAGCGCCTGCTGGGCCGCGAGATGCTGCCCGAGGTCGCTCGTCCGGAGCTCGGTCCGCGCCAGGAAGGCGTAGGCTGGCATGTTGGATTCCGGCACGACGTCGCGCGGATTGATCAGGTGCGCGACGTGCCAGAAATCAGAATACTTGCCGCCAACCCGCGCGAGATCGGGACCGGTGCGCTTCGACCCCCACAGCATCGGGCGGTCATACTGAGACTCGACCGCCAGAGAATACGGCCCGTAGCGCTCGACCTCGTCGCGCAGCGTGCGGATCATCTGGCTGTGGCAGGCATAGCAGCCTTCGCGCACGTAGATGTTGCGCCCCGCCAGCTCAAGCGGCGTATAGACCCGCATGTCGGGCGCTTCCTCGACGGTCTCGTCGATTGTGAAGAGGGGCGCGATCTCGACGATGCCGCCGACGCTCGCGGCGGCGATGATCGCCAGCACGAACCCGATCGCCGAGCGCTCCAGCTTCCGGTGGAAGAGTTCAGGCATCGCTCATTCTCCCGGTACGGCGACGGCCGCGGGCACGTCGCTCTCGCGCCGCTCCGCCAGCGGCACCGACCGAACCGTCATCCAGATGTTGTAGCAGCAGACGACCGCGCCGATCAGGAACAGCAGGCCGCCGAAGGCGCGGGCGATGTAGTAGGGATACATCGCGACGAGCGAGTCGACGAACGAGTAGGCGAGCGCGCCATCCTCCGTGTAGGTCCGCCACATCAGCCCCTGGATGATGCCGGAATTCCACATTGCGAACACGTAGATCAGCGTTCCGGCGATCGCGAGCCAGAAGTGGACCTCGACGAGCCTGGCGGAGTACATGCGTTCCCGGTTCCAGAGGGTCGGCACCAGCGTGTAGAACGAGCCAAAGGTGATCAGCGCCACCCACCCGAGCGCCCCCGCATGCACGTGGCCCACCGTCCAGTCCGTATAGTGGCTGAGCGCGTTCACCGGGCGGATCGCCATGAAAGACCCTTCGAATGTCGACAGGCCGTAGAAGACCGCCGCCGCCATCATGAAGCGCAACGTCGCGTCGTCGCGGACACGGTGCCAGGCGCCGTTGAGCGTCAGCAGCGCGTTCCCCGCCGACGCCCATGACGGCACCAGCAGCATGACCGAGAAGGTCATGCCGAGCGTCTGCACCCAATGCGGCAGCGCCGTGTAGTGGAGGTGGTGGGAGCCTGCCCACATGTAGAAGAAGGTGATGCCCCAGAAGCTGAGGATCGAAAGGCGGTAGGAGAAGATCGGCCGCTGCGCCCGCACCGGGAGATAGTAGTAGAGCATGCCGAGGAAGCCGGCGGTCAGGAAGAACGCGACCGCGTTGTGCCCGTACCACCACTGGACCATCGCGTCCTGGACGCCCGGCCAGATCGTATAGCTCTTGGCATGTCCCCACGATACGGGGACGGCGAGGTTGTTGACGATATGGAGGATCGCGACGACCACGATGAAGGCCATGAAGTACCAGTTCGCCACGTAGATGTGAGGCTCGCGCCGACGGGCAATCGTGCGTAGGAAGAGGACGAAGTAGGTGACCCAGACGATCACCAGCCAGATGTCGGCATACCACTCGGCCTCGGCGTATTCCTTCGATTGCGTCACGCCGAGGAGGTAGCCCGAGACGGCGAGGACGCAGAACAGGTTGAAGCCAAACAGCACGAACCACGGGCTGAACTGCCCTGCGAGCCGCGCGCGCGACGTGCGCTGCACGACATGGAAAGACGTGGCGATCAGCGCGTTGCCGCCGAAGCCGAAGATCACACCGGAGGTGTGCGTCGGCCGCAGCCTTCCGAAGGTCGACCAGGCCGCGTCGAAGGCTAAGTCCGGCCAGGCGAGCTGTGCGGCGACCCAGACGCCCATGAACATGCCGAACACGGCCCACGCCATCGACAACACGATGCCGACCTTGGTCGGGTCGTCGTAGTAGGAAGCCTCGCGGTCCTCGGTCGGCTCGGGCTCGTAAAACCCGGACAGGACCGGGTAGAGCAGTCCTCCCGCGAAGAGGATCACCAGCAGGCCATGAGCGCCAAGCGTGTCGCTCCTGCCGAGCGCGGCCATCGCGATCCCGGCGGCGCATAGCATGACGAGGACGACCGCCGCGTTCTGTCGCTCGGTCGAACTGAGTTTCCCGATCATAGTGCCCTCTGAAAGTCGATCATGCTGGCTCCGCAGTCTTGCCCATGAGTCCAAGCAGCTCGGCAAGAACTTCGCTGTTTCCGGATATGTCCGCCAGCGAATAATCGTCGAAGACGGATAAGAACGCCTCGACCGCTTTCCTGACAACCCCCTTCAGCCGGCAGGCGGGAGATATCGCGCAAACGCCTCCGTCCGCGCGCATGCACTCGACAAGCGCGAAACCGTCTTCCATCTGCCTGACGACCTCTCCGAGATTGATCTCCTCCGGCTTCATCGCAAGCGCGATGCCGCCAGAGCGCCCGCGCACGGTCGTCAGGTAGCCGAGTCGTCCGAGCCGCAGGGCCACCTTGAGCAGATGGTTACGGGAGATGCCGTAGCTTTCGGCGACGTCGGCGACGCGGGAGGACCCATCCCGGTTGACCGCGAGGTAGACCAGCATGCGCAGCGCGTAGTCAGTGTGGAGGGTCAGTTTCATAGGCCGCCCGCGACGTTTTCCGGACGGTCGCGCCAACCCAGTCTGAACAACGCGACGAGCCCGACTGCCACCAGGGCAACGGCTTTGACTGCCTCAACCACTGCGTAGGCTCCGTGGTGCATCGATGGCGGTAACGGTGCGCCCGAGATGACAGCCTCGACCCGCATGTCAAGGACAGGCAGGAGCCAGAAAGCCTGGATCGAAACGACCAGGACCGCTACGGCGGTGAAGACCATCTCCGCGCGCGGAGCCCTCGGAAAGAACGTCGCTATTGCGAGGAGCGCCGCCAGACCCCACTCGATCTTTGAGAAGATGTCGAAGGTCACACGACCGACCTCGAGCGCGACTGTGAGCTCTAGCGAGGGCGCCTGAAACTTTACCGGGGTAGCCAAGAACGAAACGCCCAGGAGCATTCCAAGCCAGACGAGCGATACGAACGCCGCGACAGAATCCGGAAAGGGATCGGTAGAGCGAGGCAACATCTCAGCCTTCCTTCGAAACCGCCCCGGCGGCGGGCAGGCGGAAGAACATGGCGAGCTGCAGGCTTCGGGCGATCCTCTCCGCGCGTTCAATGAAGACGGCAGCGATCTCCGGCTCGCAAAGCTCGCCCGCTGTCTGCCGAAAGGTGTCGAGCCAGATCTCGAAATCTTCCTCGCGGACCTGTTTCAATTTGAGATGAGCGGGCACGGGTCGCCCGCTGTAGGAGCCGTCCTTCAGAATGACCGAGCACCAGAAGTCCGTCATCTTCTCAAGATGCGGCTCCCAGGTGTCCCCGATGTGAGCGGCGAATATTGGCCCCAGGCGATCGTTTCGGCGGACGCGTCCGTAGAACTCGCGCACGAGGCGGCCGATGAAAGTCCGGTCGACTTCCGGATGGACGACGGCTCGCTCCTCGGTAGGGCGTTGCAGCTGTTCGGGCGCTGGATGGGCCAATGTGGTATCTCCAATACCACTTTCTAGCGTAGGTGCACGGCGAATGAAAGTTCCCGGATGTCGCAGCCCGCATTCTTCGTGCTCTTTGCGCCGGAACAACGATCAGCCATTCGCTGCCGGCTACGCTTGTGGTTTGAGGAGACCGCCTGAAATGAAGCCTTCCGCCATAGACCCCGACATGTCGGTCGACGAGATCATGCGCAGATGGCCCGCGACAATCCGGGTCATGATCCGCCATCGGATGCTGTGCATCGGCTGCCCGATCGGCATCTTCCACACCGTGGCGGACGCGGCCGCGGCCCATGCGATCGACGAGGCCGCCTTCTCGGCCGAACTGCTCGCCGCGATAAGGTCGGACCCGTCTACGGAGGCCCCGTCGGCTTTCGAGACGAACGCTCACAACCGCGAACCTCGCAAAGGAGAACAATCATGCGCGTGATAGAAGCCGTCGCCGCCCGCCTCGACCAGTCGGTCAAGATGGCGGGCAACCTCGGGATCGATCTGCCGTCCTCGGGCCTGTCGTCCGAGAACCAGATCCGCAACGCGATCTGGCGCTGCATCTTCTGCAGGCACGGGTCCGAATGCGCGGAGTGGGTCAATGCGGGAAGGCCGGGCGTGCCGGGCTTCTGCAAGAACCGCGAGTTCTATCTCGGACGCGCCCTCGACACAGCATAGTTTGGGCCAGGCGTCCGGGAACTCATTTCTTGCGTCGGTTCTCGGCGACCAGCATAAGCGCGTGCGGATCGGTGACGGTCACCTTCTGGCGGCCGCTCTTCACGATGCCTTCGTCCTCCCAGGCGCTCATCAGCCTGCTGACCGTATGGAGCGTGCTCCCTGTCATCTCCGCGATGTCCTGCCGCGTGATGGGGAAGTCGATCTCGACGCCTTCCTCTGTCTTGCGGCCGGACTGCTGGACCAGCCGCATCACCGCGCCGGCGATCCGTTGCTCCACCTGGCGCGTCGACATTTCCACCACGCGTGACTGGGTGTCTTGCAGGCGGGCGCCGATCGTCTGGTAGGCGTTCGCACCAAACGCCGGAGCGCGGGACTGCAATCCGGGCCAAGCCGCGTTCGGCCAGCATAGGACGACGCAGTCGACAGCGGCGACGGCAGTCGCCGGGTAGGTCACCTGGCCCATCGCGATGGCGATGCCGAACAGTTCGCCCTCGTTGATGTAGCGGGCAATGACCTGATCGCCCTCGGGCGTCGTCCTTACCACCCTGATATGGCCGGAAAGGAGCAGGAAGAACTGCCCGGCTTCTTCGCCCTGCGAGAAGACCTCAGAATCCTTCGGGAAACGCGACGAGCGCGCCGTGGCAAGGACTGCGTCGACGTCCTCGCCGCTCAGACCGGCGAAGGCGGGAAGTCCCGATACGAGCGACCTGTCGAGCGGCATGCTGGATGTCTTCCGGAAGTCGAAGCTGTTCAGGTTTCTACCCTTTGTTTGCGCTTGCGCAAACTGCCTCACGGCGTCGCGGGGTATTGGTTGGTCAACGGCAGATCAAGCCGCGTACACAAAAGGACTGGAAACAATGAAACACATCCTCGCAGCACTTGCCCTTGGCGCGGCAATCTTCGCAGCCGGCGCGGCCCAGGCGGCCGAGATCGAAGTCCTCATGCTCAACAAGGGCGCGAAGGGTACGATGGTGTTCGAGCCCGACCTGATCGTCGCGGCGCCCGGCGACACGATCCGTTTCGTGCCGACCGACAAAGGACACAACGTCGAGACCATCAAGGGCATGTTTCCGGAGGGCGCGGAGCCTTTCAAGAGCCAGTTCAACGAAGAATTCACCGTCACCGTTACGGTCGAAGGCGTCTACGGCGTGAAGTGCGCGCCCCACTACGCCATGGGCATGGTCGCGCTGATCACGGTCGGCGAACCCGCCAACGCGGACGCAGCGAAGGCCGTGAAACAGACGGGCAAGGCCAAGGCGGTCTTCGCTGAACTGTTCGGCCAGGTGCTGGCCGCGAAATGAGAGGACAGACGTGAACGGCAACAAGAGCAGGTCAGGGGTTCGAGAGGCGGCCATGCTACACGTGGCCGCCTCTCGTTACGACAGCTGCCATCTTACCGACAGCTTCAGCGATCTCAGCCACAGAGCACGTTTTTCGAAGGAAGACCGCCGCCTGATGGAGGACTGGCTGGCGGCCACGAAAACCGTCATGGAGACCGACGCCCATGATGGCTGAGGTTGTTACAGTATCGATGAATGATGAGGGCGCGACGGTTGACGTCGCGATCCTCGCCGACGGCTTCGGAATCGATGCGGCCGACGTAGAACCCTCATGCGACAGGGCAGATTGACGTCGAGATTCGAGAAGGGCGTTGGCAGTGACGCGGGGCGGTCCAGGCTCACCTTCTGGCTGGACGCGAAACGGTTCCGGATTGTCATCGACGGGCAAGGAACCGTGCTGAAGAAATTCCGGACCGATTATGGGACCTTGGGACGGAGGTAAGCCATTTCAGCAGTCATTTCGACATCGCCGCAAGATCGCTTTCGCTCCACATGAACCCGTGCGGTGATCGCGCGACACGTTCAAGCCTGTCGAACACCGATGCCTGCGGCAGCTCCTTGCCCTGCAGCTCCGGCGGCACTTTCCAGCCCGGATCGACGCCCTCCATGTTCGGAAGCTCGTGCGCAATTCCCTTGTGGCAGTCGATGCAGGTCGCCTCGCCCGTCAGCAGGTAGCGGGTGTGGATCTCGGCCGCGCGCGGCGCCTGTCTCGACAGGTCCATGGCGACCGAGGAATGGCAGTTGCGGCATTCCAGGCTGTCGTTGGCTTTCAGCCGCGCCCATTCGTGCTTCGCGAGTTCGAGGCGGTGATCGAGGAACTTCTGGCGCGTGTTGATGGTGCCGAAGATCTTGCCCCAGACTTCCTTGGAGGCCTGCATCTTGCGGGCGATCTTGTCGGTCCATTCATGCGGCACGTGGCAGTCGGGACAGGACGCCCGCACGCCCGAGCGATTGGAGAAATGCACCGTGCGCGTCAGCTCCTCGTAGACGTTGTTTTCCATCTCGTGACAGGAGATGCAGAAGGCTTCGGTGTTCGTCACTTCCAGCGCGGTGTTGAACGCGCCCCAGAATATCACGCCCCCGAGGAACCCGCCGAGCGTCAGGAAGCCGAGGCTGAGCGTCGCCGCCGGCGTGGAGACGATCCGCCAGGCCCACAGTGCGGCCGCCTTGATGCGCGCCCACATCTATTCGTCACCGGCGTGGCCGACGCCGAGCTCGCTCATGTCGACGAAGGTGTTGCCGACCAGCGGGGCCGTCTCGGCCTGGGGCACGTGGCAGGCTGTGCAGAAGTAGCGTCGCGGAGACACGTCAGCCAGCATCTGGCCCTCGCGCGTCATGTAGTGGGTGACGCTGATCATCGGCGCGCCCGAGCCTTCCGTGAACTCGCGCTTGTGGCAGGACATGCAGCGATTGGCGTTCACCGAAAGCTGGTAACCCTCGATCGAGTGCGGAATGATCGGCGGCTGTTCGGGATAGGCGCGCATCTTGCGAACGTCGTCGACGATCCAGCGCGGGATCGGATCGGCGGGCAGGTTCTCCATCGGCTGCCTGGCGCCCGTCAGCGGCGGCACGATCTCGGCGGACATCTGCGCAAGCGCCGCGGTGCCCGCGAGCGCAACAATGCCGAGGGCGACGACGAGGCGCGCGCGGCGCATCATGCGGGGACGATCTTGACCGCGCATTTCTTGAAATCCGTCTGTTTCGAGATGGGATCGGTGGCGTCGAGGGTGACCTTGTTGATGAGCTTGCTTGCGTCGAACCAGGGCACGAACACAACGCCGCGCGGCATCCGGTTGCGGCCTCGCGTCTCGACCCGGACACGCAGTTCCCCGCGACGGGATACGACGTTGACCTCTGCGCCCTGGTTGATGCCGCGCCGTCGCGCATCGTCGGCGTTCATGAAGCAGACCGCGCCAGGGAATGCCTTGTAGAGTTCCGGCACGCGCATGGTCATCGAGCCCGAGTGCCAGTGCTCGAGCACACGACCGGTTACCAGCCAGACGTCATACTCGTCGTCTGGCGATTCCGCAGGGGGTTCGTAGGGTACCGCGAGGATGACCGCCTTGCCGTCGGGCCTGCCGTAGAAGCGCACGCCCTCGCCCGGCTTCACGTAGGGATCGAGTCCCTCGCGGTAGCGCCACTTCGTTTCCTTGCCGTCGACGACGGGCCAGCGCAGGCCGCGCACCTCATGATATGTGTCGAACGGCGCGAGGTCGTGGCCGTGGCCTCGGCCGAACTCGGCATACTCCTCGAACAGTCCCTTCTGCAGGTAGAACCCGTACTCACGGCTCTCCCGGTTCTCGTATTCCGCGTCGAGATCGGCGAGCGGGAAGCGATCGACCTTCCCGTTCCTGAACAGTACGTCGAACAGGGTCTTGCCCTTGTATTCGGGATGGGCGTTCAGGATGTCGGCAGGCCAGACCTCGTCGGTGGTGAAGCGCTTCGAGAACTCGGTCAGCTGCCAGAGGTCAGAGCGGGCTTCGCCGGGGGCGTTCACCAGCTGTCGCCACACGTGCGTCCGGCGCTCGGCATTGCCGTAGGCGCCTTCCTTCTCCACCCACATGGCCGCTGGCAGGATCACGTCGGCGGAGAGCGCCGTCACCGTCGGGTAGGCGTCGGAGACGACGATGAAGTTCTCCGGGTTGCGGTAGCCCGGATAGGTCTCGTTCGAGTTGTTGGGCGCCGCCTGGACGTTGTTGTTGACCTGCACCCAGTAGAAATTGAGCTTGCCGTCCTTGAGCATCCGGTCCTGCTGGACGGCGTGGAAGCCGACCTTGTCGGGCAGCAGCCCGTGCGGCAGCCGCCAGATCTCCTCGGCATGTTCGCGATGCTCGGGATTGGTCACCACCATGTCGGCGGGCAGCCGGTGGGCGAAGGTGCCGACCTCGCGCGCGGTGCCGCAGGCCGAGGGCTGGCCCGTCAAGGAGAACGGGCTGTTGCCCGGCTCGGAGATTTTCCCGGTCAGGAGATGGATGTTGTAGACCATCTGGTTGGCCCACACGCCGCGGACGTGCTGGTTGAAGCCCATCGTCCAGAGCGACATCACCTTGACGGAAGGATCGGCGTAAAGTTCGGCCAGTTGCTCCAGGAAGCCCGGCTCCACCCCCGACAGTTCCGAGACCATCTCGAGCGTGTATTCGGACACCAGCGCCTTGAACGCCTCGAAATCGATCGGCTCCATCTTGCCCGGATCCGCGGCGCCCTTGGCGTCGATCTCCACGGGGTTGTCCGGCCGCAAGCCGTAGCCGATGTCTGTGGCACCGCTCATGAACACGGCATGCTCGCGCACGAACTGCTCGTTCACGCGCCCCGACCGGATGATGTGATTGGCGATGTAGTTGAGGATCGCGAGGTCGGTCCCCGGCCTGAAGACGATCGGAATGTCGGCGAGGTCCATCGAACGGTGGGTGAAGGTGGACAACACAGCGCAGCGGACGTGCGGCTGCCCCAGCCTGCGGTCGGCGAGGCGCGTCCAGAGGATCGGGTGCATCTCCGCCATGTTCGAGCCCCACAGCACGAAGGCGTCGGCGTGCTCGAAATCGTCGTAGCAGCCCATCGGCTCGTCCATGCCGAAGGTGCGCATGAAGGCGACGGCGGCCGATGCCATGCAGTGGCGGGCGTTGGGGTCGAGATTGTTGGAGCGGAAGCCTGCCCGCATCAGCTTGGTGGAGGCGTAGCCTTCGAAGATCGTCCACTGGCCCGAGCCGAACATGCCGACGGCCTCCGGACCCTTGTCGCGCAGCACCGCTTTGCACTTCTCGGCCATCAGATCGAACGCTTCGTCCCAGGTCACGGGCTCGAATTCGCCGTCCTTGTCGTAGACCCCGCCGGACTTGCGCATCAGCGGCGTGGTCAGCCGATCCTGGCCGTACATGATCTTGGAGAGGAAGTAGCCCTTCACGCAGTTGAGGCCGCGGTTGACTTCGGCCTGGCTGTCGCCGTGGGTGGCGACGACGTGGCCGTCCTTCACGCCGACCATCACCCCGCACCCGGTGCCGCAAAAGCGGCAAGGCGCCTTCGACCACTTGATCTCCAGAGCGTTCACGCCGCCCGGAACGGGCTGTGCGGCGGCCGGCAGCGCGATGCCCGCGGACGCGGCCGCGAGCGCCGCCGCATGGGCCTTCAGGAGGTCACGTCGGTTTATGGCAGCCGTCATGACCGCGCCTCCTGGTCTTCGGCGTGTTCGAACACCATGTTGGCGGCCAGCACGCCGTCCATCGTCGAAATCGTCGTCAGCGTCTCGCCCAGCATCCCGCTGGTTGGGCCCTCGATGGTGATCACGACCCGGCTGCCTTCGCTGGCGTGCACCTCGACGCCACGCATGCCCGCGAGCAGTCTGGAAACTTCCTCGCGCCTGTCCGGCAGGGCAAGTACAACGGCACTCGAAATGTGCTGTCGATCGCCAGAGCCGGCCGTCAGAAGATCCCTGCGTGTGATCGCGCGCATGCCGTCAGCCTCCCGGAGGCCCGGGGGGGCCAAACACTATCTGATACATCCAGACGAGAAAGCCGTAGCCCCCGACGACCGCTACAGCGACGACGGGCCAGATACCGAAAGCGAGGACCATGAAGGTCAACAGTTCCCGTCGCCGCGTCTTAGCAGGCTGGAGATCCGTTGATGCTGTCGCCTCTCGGCCGTCCTGGGTCATGACCTCCTCATCATGGGCCTGGGACTCGGCATTTTGCCGATACGTAGAAAATACTAACCCAGCATTCTCAGATGTCCATCGCTACACGATCGGAATGGAAGCATGACTTGCCGCTCAAGCCCGCCGTCCCCAGAGGATCGGAGCGTAGCGGAGCGCGAAGATCAGGAAGGCCCCGGCCCACAGCGTCCCCCCGCACGTAAGGACATGGCCGTACCAGTCTCCCGCGAGCGGGGCGGCGACGCGGAGCGCGGCCCCGGCCGAAACCATGCCATACATCGCGACGACGAAGCGGTCCGCGACGATGACCCTTCCCGTGTGGCCGAGGCTCGCCCGGGTCATGACAGCCAGCGTCATGGTCCCCACGGAGCCTGCGGTCAACGCGTGCAATGCGGCCGCATGTGAAACCGCTTCGGGCAGCATGATCGCTAGACCGAGCAGCGCGAAGGAGGCGGCGAGCCAGCCATAGCCGAGATGCAGCACGAACAGGATAGGCTCGCGCACGGTCGACAGGCCGCGCCAGCGGAAGAGGCGCGCCGCGAGGAGCGCTCCGGCGGCGAGCAGGAACGCGCCGACGAGCGCGCTGTGGGGCATCACAACCCACCCGAGCATCGCCGCGGCAGTTGCGACAAGTGCTGATTTATCGAGCCTGCCGAATGGTGCGGGAAGCGCGGCAAACCCTTCTTTGACGAGCCAGTTGCGGGTGAAGCTGGGCACGATGCGCCCACCGATCAGCGCGATCAGCATTCCGGCAACCGCCAAAGCCAGGCGCTGGCCGAGATCGTGGTCGAGCACTCCGGCATTGGCCAGATGGTCGGCTGCGTTGGCGACGCCGAACAGCGTGATCATCGCGGCCACGGGGGCGTTCTTCCAGTTCCTGCCCGCGACAACCTCGCGCCAGATCGCGAAGGCGAGCGTCACCGGAAACGCCAGGTCGACCGCCATGGCGAGCCATGGGTCGGGCGAAGCAAGACAAGCCGCCCGCCCCGCCAGCCAGAGGCCGACGAGCACGGCGAGCGGCCACCCACTCAGCGGGAGCCGCCCCGTCCAGTTGGGGATTGCGGTCAGGATGAAGCCTGCGATGACGGCGGATAGATAGCCGAACAGCATTTCGTGGGCGTGCCAGTGCATGCCGCCGAACGGCCCGCCGATGCCGAAGCCGCCGAAGTAGGCACCGAGCCACACTGGGATCGCCAATCCGGCGTGAAGCGCGGCGAGAAAGAAGAACGGCCGGAAGCCGTAGTGGAGGATGGGTGGAATCGCGCGGATGCGACCCCGGCCATCCCTCGTGACGTCTCCCGACTTAAGCGCGGCCCTCGGAACCGAACGGTCGGAAACGCTTGCCGTGCCCATCACGCGCTCCCCTGTCCGGCGGCCCGGATGGCAGCCGTCGCCCCGTACGCGGCGAAATCGGCGACGTCCTGAAACAGGCCCGCGATCTCGTGGAAAGCGCTGAGGTCCGGTTCGTCCGGCATGAGCTCGTCGAGCTCTCCCAGCAGGGCAAGCACGATCACGATCGCGTCGCGCATCTTCCTCGCGTCGGCGAGACCGCCCGCGCGCCGCACGAATTCCTCTTCCAGGCCTGCCCGGTCGAGCACGTCGTTGGCAGCCTCGCGGCAGTTGCAGTCGAGGCCTGCCTCGGCCATGCCTCGCCGCAGCCGATCGACGACGGTTTCGTTGCCCGCAGGCAAGGTTTCGACGAGCGAGGCTCGCATTCTCGTTCTCATGGCGTGTTCCTTCAGGCGTCGTAGTGCGTGGCGGACCGGAAGGCTGCGCGGAGCCAGTTCCTCGCCCTTGCGATCATGGAATCCTTGTCGCGGACGAGACGGAAGCCGAGGTTGTCCGGCGGCGTGCCTACGGCGCAGCCGCCGCTCTTACCGTCGCGGACGAAGTTTGACATGTAGGTGCGGTGCCGCCCTTCGAGCACGTGCACCCCGCAGTTCTCGGTGACGCTTTCGACCGAGCCGTCGGCCGCAAGCGTGGTCCGCGCGTAACAGGTCGCCGTCCATTCCCAGACATTGCCGCCGAAGTCCTCGATGCCGCGCGTGTTCGGGCCGTAGTGGCCGCGCGGCTTCGGGTGCGGATCGGCGGGTCGTTTCGCCGCCGCCTCCTCGCGGTAGCGCCGCAGCCACCGCACGGAAGGGTTTGCGGCATCGTCGGCCGCGGCCGAGAAGGACTCCCCGCCGAACCGCTCGGCGGCAGCGGCAGCGGCCTCGACCGCCGACGGCAGCCGCCAGGTCTCACCCGTGGCTTTCGAATACCAGCGTGCATAGGCCTCGGCGTCGAGGAAGCTGACCCCGGTGACGGGCACGTCCGCGTGCGTCGGGGCAGCGTCCGCCGGATCGCATGCGCCATCAGCGACGCAGACGCCGTAGCCGGCCAGGCTCACCTGCTGCTTCATGATCAGGAATGCCGGGACAGCCTTCTTCGCGACGGGTGCTGCTGCCGGAGTTCCGCCCGCGAGGAACTCGCCGGGCAACGGATAGTCGAGGACCGTCTCCACGATCTCCACTGTGGGGCGCACCTCGTGCAGGGAAGGCCCTTGGGGTTTTGCGCTGATGCCTATGATGGCCGCAGGCACCGCAAGGGCTGCCGTCGCGCCGACGGCCGCTTCATAGACATGGAGATGCATGGGCTTGTCCTCGACGGGCGGCCCGGACATCCGGACCGCCGCTCGCTTGAGGTTCGGTTGGCGAAGCTCAGTTCACCGGGATCGGCCCGGGCGCTTCGACCTGCTTCATCAGGTCGTCGTTCCACTCGCCCTCGACCAGGAAGTGCGCGGTCGCTCCGAGTTCCACGGCCTCGATGAGGTTGTGGTTCACGTAGGCGTACACGCCGGGCTGCAGGAAGGTGTAGAGCGCCGCTCCCGCCGAGCCGCCGCGGATGAACCAGGTTTCCAGGTCCTTGGCGGGCGGGTTGGCGAACTTACCCTCTTCCCAGACATAGTCGCCGTGGCCGCCGATGAGGTGAGGCCGCGTGTCGCGGTTGGCCTGGCTGTGGACGATCAGCACCGTCTCGCCGACCTTCGACTTCATGGCATTGTCACCCGTGAGCGCTCCCTTCGCTCCGTTGAAGACCACGTGGGTTGGAATCAGGCCCTTCATCACCTCGAGCGTGTCGGCGTAAGAGTCGCCATGGCTCTCGTAGGTCTTGAAGTTGCCGTCCTCGTCGCGCGGGACGTAAAAGTCGTTCTCGCCGATGTAGAATGCCTGGTCGTAGCGGACCGGCTCGCCCTTCTCGTTCTTCAGGCCGTCGCGCGGCAGCACCATGATCGTGCCGCTCATGCCCGATACGACATGCCAAGGGATCATTGGGCCTTCGGGGGCGCAGTGATAGACGAAAGTGCCGCTCCGCGTCGCCTTGAAGCGTAGCTTCACTTGTTCGCCGGGGTTGATGTAGGTCAGCGCGCCGCCTCCCAGCGCGCCCGTGGCGGCATGGAAGTCGATGTTGTGCGGCATGGAGTTCGTTGCGGGATTGATCAGCGTGAGTTCGACATAGTCGCCCTCGTGCACAACCATTATCGGGCCGGGCATGGAACCGTTGAAGGTCATGGCCTGGAACTCGGTCCCCTCATCGTCGATGACGACTTTCTTCTCGACGATCGGCATGGTGAACTCGACGACCTTCGGTCCGCCCGTGGCGACCTGCTCGTGGGCATGTACGAAGGGCGGCGCGACGAGCGTCACCTTCTCGCGCGGAAGCGTGGCGATTTCGGTTTCGTTGGCCGCGGCTGCGAGCGACGGCATCGCGGCCAGCATGGCGGCTGCGGCCGCTCCCAGAAGTGCCTGGCGACGCGTGAACATTTGGATTCTCCTTTTTCGATCCATCGTTGTCGATGGGGAAAATCTACGCCGGGGCAAGTGCGCGCTCTTTGCGCTTCCACAAACTGGCTGCGCTTTCCCTGGCCGGCACGCGTCCGGAAAATTGTCGTTGGACGAAGACGTTCCCGGAGTACGATATCGTGAGCCTTGGATGCGGAGGGCCGAGCGGACGCTCGGCTTGGAGCAGCATTTGCGCCTGCAACCCTCGGCCGCGGCGGCGGTCGGAACCGCCTGCAAGGTTTTGCTCCGCGTTCTGCATGGCTGCGACGGCAGGACCCGGCAACTAAGGTCCGGCATCGCATCCGGATGGTCGCGGGTCAGGAGGCCCGCCGCGGATGGGGAGTGCGTCACCGGCCTGCAGCTGTCCGCTACAGGAACGGCGACTTCACATAAGTCGTTTAAAACCGACAGAAACGAGCGTTGGGTCGGCATTGATCGACACGAGAGAAGGAATCCACGACGAAGATGGATTGACACAGTCAGATCGTCGTTTATTTTCGACCTAAGAAGTTTTTGTGTCGATTATAAATCGCAAAGGAGCTGCAGTGGCCCGACGCTCTGGTCCCGCCGAGATCCCCTATGATGCGAAAGACGCTCTCCTGGATCTTGGGCGCAATCTCCGTACCGCGCGGCTGCGCAGGAACATGACACTCGAGGATGTGTCGAGCCGCATCGGCATCCATCGCGAAACGCTTGCTTCGGCTGAAAAGGGAAACCCGGCCGTCACCATTGGCACCTACGTGGCGGCGCTCTCAGTTTTGGGCCTCCTGTCAGGTCTTTCCCATCTCGCAGACCCGAATGCGGACAGGGAGGGGCTTGCCCTCGAGTCGCATTCCGCCCGCGAGCGGGCAAGGCGTCCCGCAGGGGGCATGAGCAATGACTTCTAGGCCTCCCGACGGCTGCTTCGTCTACATCACGCTGCCCGGGGAGACGCAACAGGTGGTCGCCGCGAGATTCGAGATCAGGAAGTCACGGACTGCTTCGACGGGCCGTCTCGTTTACGGCCGGAGCTATCTCGAGCGGCGCAACGCCGTCGCGATCGATCCCGTTCAGCTCTCCGGCCTGGACGACAAGGTCCACGAGCACGCCGGAGACAGCCCGCTGTTCCCCAGCCTGCGCGACGCGCTGCCCGACCGATGGGGACGGCTCGTAATCGACCGGTCCGAAGGTGGAGAACTGGACGATATCGGCTACCTTCTGCGGACGCCGGACGACCGTGCAGGGGCCCTGGGCTTCGGGCTGAATCCAGTCCCGCCCGGCCCTGCCTACGTCTTCAACAAGACCTTGCGCCTTCAGGAACTGATGGACGCCGCGCAGGCCGTCCTCTCAGACGCCCAGGCAGACAGGGAACTCGTCCGCAGATACGAGCAGCTGAATCTGGTAGGCACCGGGATGGGCGGCGCCCGCCCCAAAGCCGTGGTGGAGGACGACGATGGGCTCTGGCTGGCGAAGTTCCCCCGCAACGACGACAGGTTCGACGTTCCACGCGGAGAGCAGGCGGCCTTGTTGCTGGCCCAGGAAGCCGGGATTTCGACCGTCGAGTCGAAACTGGCGGCAATCGGCGACCGAACCGTCCTCCTCGTGAAGCGTTTCGATCGCGAGAAGACGGAGGCCGGATACCTGCGCCATCGCATGATCAGCGCGCTGACCGTGCTCCAGGCGTCCGAATCCGCGACCGACACGTCCAGATGGTCTTACCCCCTACTGGCTGACGCGCTCGGAAGGCACGATGTCGATCACGCACGCTCGAAGAAGGAACTGTTCCTGAGGGTCGTGTTCAATGCCCTGATCTCGAACGCGGACGATCATCCTAGAAACCACGCGATGATCGCCGACGCGCGCGGGTGGAAGCTTTCGCCCGCTTACGATCTGGTGCCCCATCCCCAGGTGGCGCAGGACCGCTTCCTGGCGATGAAGATCGGCGACGACGGCCGCGCCGCGACGTTCGGCAACCTATTGTCGACCAGCCCGCGCTATGGCGTGCCCAGGGAGGAGGCAAGGGTACTGATCGAGGCCATGCGCGCCCGCGTCTCCGGGAGATGGTATCCGGTCTGCAGGTCGGCCGGGATGAGCGAAGCAGACTGCGGATATCTGGCGCCGGCTTTCGAATTCGACGGTTTCGGAACGGCGTAGGGTCCGTTGACCGGTTCTCAGGCCGGACTTCAATGAGACGGCGCGGCGGACCGCAGGGAGCGGGGCTTCCGGCCGTTCCGTGACCGGCCGGCGTCCCTCGGCGACCTGCGGGCTCCTTCCGGGATCAGGCGGCTGACGACATGCCGTGCATGACGGCTTGTGCCCGCTCCGGGTCCCAGTTCACGGGTAGCCGTGAGTCTCCAGGTTGATAAGGCAATTGCAGCGGGCGAGGCAGCCGGGCGGTTATCGCCCATCCTCGACCGGCGGGACGAACGCTGACAGACCGCAACCCGCCGGATATGTCCGCGCCTGTAGAAACGTCACTACCGCCATTCGGTCGACCGGCACGATCTTGCGGACGGCGACGGGACCGTCGATCCGTCGTGCTCCGAAGAAGAAGAAGGAGCGAGCGATCGGACTCGATCGGGTCCGGTTCGTCCCGGGCATCGGCAGTCGGGAATTGTCACGTCGAGGTTCCGGCATCTGGACAATGTCCCCAGCGTGGCGGTCTCATCCTGCGGCAGTACGGGATGACGCTCGATGAGCGCGCGCCTCCGAGCGGTCTCCCGGAGCGGCATGGAACGCCGTTCCCTATAGCGGATGTTCGGCGACCCGCCGGACCATCGGCTCTTCCGTTCAGTCCCCAGACGGGGGGACGCCTCGTCGGCCTCTAGCGGCCATTATTCCCGCCTTCGAAAACGCCGCTCGTTGGCCCGTAGGACGGTTTTTGGCCTCTGCCTGGCCGAGTGCCGACGTTTGCCAAGCATGTCCTGCACCGCCAGGAAGACTTGGTCGCTGACCAGCCTGGGAACCGCAGTCCGGATCTCGGAGTCACGGGCTTGCGGCGAGACCTTTTTTCGCAGAGGCGCCAAGGTCAGGACCGCGTTGTAGGCGCGATTGCCAAGCAGGCGGCCCACTGCGGCCACGTTCCAGAGCGCGCCGCTTCGTCTCCGGACGCCCTGGGCATTCAACTGGTCCGCCACGCCACGCAGCCCGAGTTGCCGGGTGTGCGCGAGATCGAATGCGCATGCCACGTTTCGCGCCTCATGCGCATCCGCGACAAGGCGCCAGCGGCCGTCGTGGAATTCACGCCGGTAGCCGTAAATCGAATTCTCCGTCGGGCCAGACCTGCTGCTCATGGCACCCTCCCATTCTTGTCGGCCCTGGATGGGTCCCGATCCACATCGAGACGAGGCATTCCAAGGTCCGTCCCTCCGCGAATCCGGTTCGAACGCCGACCACGGTCAGCTGCCGCGCGATCTTCATGCAGCAGGGCCAAGTCGCGGACGAGGTGGGAAGGTTCACGCGCCGGCAAGACGCCGCCTGATCGCGGACGCCGGCGCGATGGTTTCATCGCCGACGCGAGTCCCCGCCGGGTTGACAAGCCGCGCGGCCGGTCGACGTCAGCCTCTTTCCCGATGGTGGAACATCCCTTGTCCGGCGCGTGCTTGCGCAGAAGCGCGCAGTCGATTTTCCGCCCCGCGCCGGTCGACGCTCGGCTCGCGCCCGCAGGCCGGCCGGCGCGCCGCGGCATCCAGCCGATGCCGTCGAATCGTTTGGTTGCCATGACCCGGCCCCCGGTCACGCTTCGGCCGCGGCCGCGACGAGCCGGCGCGTCAACGCCCCGACCGCGGACGCCGCCCTCGGGCCGGCTTCAGGTGCCGCCCCGGCCGGCGGCACCGGGCGGCGCAAGGGCGCAGACGGATCGATGGGAGGAACCGTGCGGCTCCGGCGGTAGAGCGAGCGGGCCAGGCCGTCGAGCGCTTCGTCGGCGGGAGGCGGATCATTCGGTCGGAGGCCGCGCCCGGCGAGCGCTGCGAGCGAGCCGGCCACCTTCACGCAGGTCTCTTCCACCTTCGGCGCCGGAACTCCCTCCTCGAGGTAGCGCCTCCGGATGAACGCCACGAAGGCGGCGCAGTTGCGGGCGGACACGTCATCGAGCGGGAATGCGATCGCGGAGGAATCAGGACCGTCTGCCGGATCGGGCGCCGCCGCCCCTGCGGCTGCCTGCTCCCCGTCGCCGGACCGGACAGGCGCTCCCGCGGAAGCCGCCGCGGGAGCGGGTCCGTCTCCCCGTGCTGCCCAGTACAGGACCGGAAGCACCGTCCCGCGCAGCCAGCTCTCCATGCCCTGGCGCGGCGGCCAGTGCTCGTCGCCTCCCAGTTCGTAGAGGAGGCGGACTGCCCGGTCCCAACCGCTGCCTTTCCGGAACGGCACCGGGACCGGCTTCGTCAAATCCCAGGACGCGGGCTCCAGGAAGGCACACAGGCTGTAAAGCTCCGCCTGGGCCCACCGCGCCTCCTGGTTGATCGCGGCCGCCAGATCTCCCTTCAGCACCCGCGGGGCAGCAAGCGCCGCCTCCACGGCCGCGATGATGCGTTCGAGCCGTTCGGCAAGGTCCCTGACGTGCCTGCGCTTCGCCGCGTGCAGGAGGGCCAGGCCCCGCGGTCCGCCGACGTCCTCCGGCGTCCTGCCGCCCGAGCCGGCTTCCGCGTCGCTCCCGTCGCCGGCGATCAGCGACTTCGCCTCCGCGAAGGTCGGCCGGCGTCCCTTCCCGAACGCGGCCAGAAGTTCTTCGGTCCGCTCCGGACGCGACGCGAGCGCCATCAGCGTGGAACGGTCGACCCTCGCCTCGACGAGCCGCTCCCGGTGCGCTGCGAGGCGCTCGGCCACCCGCATGAAGGAGTAGGCATAGGTCCGGTGGAACGCCCACCGGACGGCGCACCACCGCGAGAAGGTGCCCGGATCGACCGCGTCGCGCGCCGCGGCCAGGGCCTCCCCCTTCTGGAAGGTCGTCGAGGCGTCGGCTCCCTCCGCCGAGTCGATCCGGACGTCCGCCTCGCGCAGCGCCGCCTGCTCCCCGTCGCCGAGCGAGGCATAGAACGCCGCGACCTCCCCGGACGCGCCGGAGGATGCCAGGGGCTCGTCCGCGCCGCCCGCGGGCACGTCAGCATCTGTACGCTGGCTGTACGCGGGGAGTCCGTCCGGGCCTCCGGGAGCGTCCGTGGCGGCCTCGAAACCCGGCGAAACCGCACGAACCTGAGCTGGTTTTCGCTGCTTTCCCGCCGCACCCTGCGTTGACATCGTAGGGGTCACAGGTTCAATCCCTGTCACGCCCACCATTCGGTACCCGGTTTTCCTGTCGTTATTGCGGCATTACAAATAACGACGTAATAACAGTTACTTGCACGAACTGGTCTGCGGTTTGATGGCACCGCGGCGTCTCTACTGGGCTGTTTTCGGCGCGTTTAGCCGCCTCGTCTCAGAGGCGGCTTTTCGGTGTCCACTACTTTCGAACGGCGATGGTCGCATGATGGTGACAGCTGTCCGAGTCGGGCGCCCTCGGTCTCCATACCGATTCGGTCATCCGCGGAAACAGCGGTTGCGGACGACGCAGGCGATCGGCGACCGTCAGTTCCGGTCGGGTCGGCTAAGCGCCGAGCAGCTGGTGCTGGTCCGTCCAGGCGACGGGGATGTCGATGTCCCGGGTGAGGTATCGCGCGGTGAGATCGGCCGGTTGATACCCGGTGAGGATCGCCTCGACGATGCGCGGCGACAGGAAGGCGAGCGGCAGGAGACGGCTGACGTCTTCGGGATGCACACCGTGTGCGGCTGCGACCTCTCCGCGCTCCCTTCCAGCGATCAGCGCATCGAGGTAGATTTGGGCTCGGACAACGAGGTCGATCAGGGTGTGATCCAGTCGGGCACGGGAGGGGTCTTGTCCTTCGATCACCAGCCGACGCTCCACGCCGCGCTGGCGTATGACGAGGGGAAGGTCGATGCCGTGCAAATCCGCTTCCTCGTCTGTGTCGCCATCGCATGCCGCGTCGATTGTAGAGGCATCGCTGGCCACTGGTGCGATGCAAGAACCTGCGTGATCGCCCGCTGGTGTCACGTCCATCAGCCAGGAGGCGACGGCAGTCCTCACGACGGACAGCTTGATGGAGTCGCTAGCGATGTCGATCCGCCGGAGAAGCCGAGCGATCAGTTCGCGGAGTTGATGTGGATCAGAGCCTTCGGTCAAGAGGCGCGACCGTTCTGCAGCCATCGCGAGGCCTGCCTCCATCCTGTGTTGGTACCCCGCCTCATGTATCCATCGCGACAGCATCGCCGTCTCAGCGAGGAGCGCCTTGAGCTGCTGAAGGACGATGGCTTCGATCTCGGCTGCGGGAATGCGCCAGCCGTCCTTCTGCCTTGAACGTCCCCTCTTCAATCGCGAGGAGACGTAGTACCGATACCGCTTGCCCTGTTTGGTCGCATGGATCGGGCTCAGCCGATCTCCGGTCTCGTCGAAGACCAAACCGTTCAGGAGATGAATGTCGCGGCTAACCGCTGTGCCGCGTGGGCGAGGCGCCTGGTCGGCGAGCCTTGCCTGAACCGCCTCGAACAACACGTCAGTGATGATCGCATCATGTTCGCCAGCATGGATCTCGGCGCCATGCCGAACCCGTCCCGTGTAGATGGGGTTGGCCAGCATATAGTAGAGCTTGCCGTTGCCGATCCTTCTCGCGGTCCTGCGACGGCCCTGCCCGGTGTCGTTGTGGATGAGCGAGAGGCTCCTTCCCGCAGGACCCGTTCGATCGTTCAGCTCCCCTGCCAGCGCTGGCACCGAGCCTAGTTCAAGATAGCGCTCGAACAGCAGCCGCACTTCAGCCGCCTCGGCGTCTTCAACTACCAGCTTCCTGTCCTGCACTCGGTAGCCGAACGGGACGGTGCCTCCCATCCACATGCCCTTCTTCTTCGAGGCGGCGATCTTGTCGCGGATGCGCTCAGCGGTGACCTCCCGCTCGAACTGGGCGAAAGAGAGCAGGACGTTGAGGGTCAGCCGACCCATGGAGGTGGTCGTGTTGAACTGCTGGGTAACGGAGACGAAGGAGGCGCCGGCAGCGTCAAAAACCTCGACGATCTTCGCGAAGTCGGTCAGCGACCGGGTCAGGCGGTCGATCTTGTAAACGACCACGACATCCACCTTCCGGTCACAGATGTCCTGAAGGAGCCGCTGCAGCGCCGGACGTAACATCGTGCCGCCCGAGATGCCGCCATCGTCATAGCGGTCCGACACCAGCTTCCAGCCGAGACCGACCTGTGAGGCGACGAACGCGGCACAGGCCTCGCGCTGTGCATCGAGCGAGTTGAAGTCCTGGTCGAGACCTTCTTCCGACGACTTGCGCGTGTAGACCGCGCAGCGCAATCGCGCCTGCGGTAGTCGAGGGGATGACGCGGCAGAGGTGGATCGAGCTTTTGTGCTCATAGTCCGAAGAACCTCGGTCCGGACCAGTGAGCGCCGGTGATCCTGCCGGCGATGGCGGTGAGCGACGAATAGACCTTCGCCTCGAACACATAGCCGCCTTCGATCACGTCGACGAAATGGGTCCTGCCACCCCACTCCCGGACCAGCCGCGCACCGGGGGTCAGGCGTCGACGCTGGCGTGGCGGTGCTGCCACATGTGCACAGCTACCAACGTCGAGAGCAGTTTCGCTGCCCTGTCCCTCATTGACCCGGTCATTGGCTGCGCTACCCCCTTGACTGTCGCGAGCGACTCTCTCGTTCTCGACCCTGCTGATGGCGGACCTGAGCAGGCGGCGGGTCTCGGCGGACAAGCCGCCGAGACGCTTTGCCTGAAGATGCCAGGCGGCCGATCGGATCAGCAGGTCCCGGCGCACGCCCTTGGGCGGTAGGGCACCGTGTGCTTTGGTCCAGAGGGCTGCCAGGCCATCTCGCGAGAGGTCGCCGAGCGCGGCGACCTCCTGCTCCAGCTTGCTGTGGCTCGCTTGCATGGTCAGCTCGCCGCGCCATCGGTGACCCGGTAGCGGCGCACCCCGTCCTTGCTAGTCTCGCTGGTCAGGGCGAGGTTCATCTTTTTGCGCACCACTGCCGAGAGGAAACCTCGCACCGAGTGGGCCTGCCATCCGGTCGCCTCGACCAGTTGCTTGATGCTGGCGCCTTTGGCGAGGCGCAGCTTCTTCAGCACGAGCTCGGTCTTGGAGCCATCCCGGGCTGTGCCACTCTTTCCGGCCTTGCCGGCGTCGACGTCAGCCTTCGTCTTGTTCGTCTTGCGCGCGGAGTGGGTCGCCGTGACGTGGGTACCAGGATCGCTGTTGGTGACCGCAGCAGCCGTTTTTTTCCCCCCTACTGCTTCGATGCCCGCACCTGCCACCTGGGCCTGACGGTGCCCATCGGCATCGTCGGAGGGCGCCATGTTCGACGTGGACCCGGCTGCTTTGCGCCGTCCCGCTTTCGTCGTGCGGGTCTTCGCGTTGCCCGTATCCTCCGCCGTGCCAGTGGTGGGCACTGGCTCGGTTTCCCGTTCTGGCGTGGTCGCGGCGGACACCCTGCCGTGGCGCTGGCGTGTCGACTGAGGCTCGACCGGCTGGACCGTCTGAGCGGCGCCGCCCATCGCCGCGTTGTTCGACTCGATGCTTTGCTTGGTGATCATCTCGGGTCTCCGTCAGAGGCCGCCCATCGCGGGCGGCTGCACTGACGCAAGCCCGCCATCAGGCGGGCTTGGACCCTTCCCTGGCTCTGGCAGTCTCAGCCGCCCTCACCGCACGCACAGCAATGCTTCCCGCGCTGTTGAAGTCCAGTCGATCTTGCTTTGTCGTTGCGGATTGCGCTCCGCCATTAAACCACAATGCCGGGTCGGCTAACCATGATCCCATACATTGCCGCCGGAGAACCGCATGGAAAGCGACTACCCTTCCATCGATGCGATGACTGTCGTCGCTCAGGTTGTCTCCGCCTACATCGTCAAGAACAACGTCCGCCCCGCCGATCTGGGCTCGCTGATCGAACGGGTACACGCGTCGTTCTCAACGTTGAGCACGACCGGAGAACCATCGCCAGAGCCGCTGACCCCCGCAGTTTCCATCCGCAAATCCATCGCACCGGCAGAGCTTTCGGCGCGACGGCGTGGTCGGCCGGATGCTGTACGTGAGGACGCAAGAAGTCACTGGCGAGTGTCGGCGTTCTGTTTGTTGAGGGTATTGTGGCGTCGACGGATGTCATCCGGCCATTGCGCCTTGATGATGGGAAGCACAGCCACAATTTCATCGTTGTCCAAGACGCCTTCGAACGCGGGCCTCCTTGACTTCTATTCCGGCAGGTTGGCCGCAACCCCCACGCCCAGCTTCGTAATGTCGAAAAGAAGGCGAACGGGGTCATGCCAGGTGTGCCCGGTGGCGTCGTGTGGAGGTGCGAGCGCGAATCCTTCCGCACCGCGCCGCCGCCGGTCCTCTGCCTGACCTTCCAGCAACGCAGCGTGACAGGAAGCGCAACAAAGACCTTATAGTAGTTGGCATCGTAAGTTGGCCGAAGGCCTGGCGCGCCATCGTCAGACCACCGTGATGCAGTGCCGCCACGTAGAAGCGGTCGACCATCGAGCGGTCCTCTAGGGCGAAGGCGATGTGAATGCCATTGCCGACGGTCGCAGGCTTCCCATCATTCGGCACTTATACGCTGAAGTGAAACGTGCCGCTTCCGTAGCCCAGGCCAGCCTCATCCTTGGCCATCGGCATGATGCCGACAATGGAAAGTACAGCGTCGTAAAGGCGTTGCGAGCGCCTGACACCGTTCGTCCCTACCGAAACATGATGGATCACAACAGACTCCGCATTGACCTTGTTCGATCATGGCAACTCCCGCTTCCTTGGTTCCTCAAGGATCCTGCGGCAGCGCATAGGCGAGGAAGTAGTCCCCGATGGGCGTCTCCATGAAGGTGTGTCCGCCCGCGTTGATGACGAGGTATTGCCTTCCATTCACCTCGTACATCGCGGGTCCTGCCTGGCCGCCTGCCGGAAGCTCGGCGGTCCACAGCACTTCGCCAGTCTCTATATCCATCGCCCGGATCAGATCGTCCGTTGTTGCGGCGATGAAGATCAGCCCGCTTGCCGTGACCACGGCGCCGGCATTGTTGGGCGTGCCGATGTCGAAGGGCAGGAAGGACGGAATGCCGAAGGGGCCATTCTTGCGCGCCGTGCCGAACGGCTTGTCCCAAAGCACCTCGCGGGTTTCGAGATCGACGGCCATGATGCCGCCATAGGGAGGCTGGGTGCACAGCATGTCGGTGAACGGCACCCGCCAGCCCGCATTGACCTCGATGCCGTAAGGCGTTCCGGCCTGCGGGGAAATGTCGTCGGGGCTGTTGTCGGCCCAGCCGGGCTCATCGAGCGGAACGATACCGTGTTCATCGATCTCCTCGCGCGGCACCAGGCGGTTTCGGTTCACCGTGACGTTGTAGTTCGCAACCATGATGTTGCGCTCAAGATCGACCGCGACGCCACCCCAGTCAGAGCCGCCATTATAGCCGGGGAACTGGAGCCACCAGTCTGTCGAGGGCGGAGTGTACATGCCTTCGTACATGCTCTGGCGGTACTGGATGCGGCACCAGAGCTGGTCCAGCGGCGTCATGCCCCACATATGGCGCTCCTCGATGTCGGGCTTGAGCGCGTTGGGGAAATCGACGACGAAGGGCTGGGTTGGGGAGAGACGCTCGGGCTCAACTCCGCCCTGCGGCACCGGCCGTTCCTCGACCTCGACAAGCAACTCGCCGGTCCGGCGATCGAATATCCAGAACATCGCCATCTTGGTGGGCAGGATCAAGGCCGGAACCGGCCCGTCCGGGGTGGGGAAATCGACGAGCGTGCCCTGCGAGCCGAGATCGTAGTCCCAGACGTCGTAATGCACGGTCTGGTAATGCCAAGCGACCTCGCCAGTCGTCACATCCAGCGCGACAAGGGCAGTCGAATACTCGTTTTCCTCATCGGACCGGTCGCCGCCCCAGTAATCCACGGCGGAATTGCCGAGCGGCAGATAAACGTGGCCGAGTTCTTGGTCGCCCGAAGCGATGGTCCAGACGTTCGGCGTGCCGCGCGTATAGGTCTTCCCTTCGGCAGGCGGTCCGTATTCGCCGGGGCGGCCTATGTCCCAGGCCCAGGCCATTTCTCCGGTTTCCACGTCGTAGCCGCGCACCACGCCCGAAGGTGCGTCGCGGCGCTGGCCGTCGCGCACCTGCGAAAAGACCACGGCGATGTTGCGCACGATCATCGGGGGCGAGGTCGGTGCGTACCAGCCGGGCACCGTATGGCCGATGCCCTCCTCGAGATCGACGATGCCGCCCACGCCGAAATCGGCGCAAAGCTGGCCGGTCTGGATGTCGATGGCGAACAGGCGGGCATCGATGCTGTTCATCAGCACACGCCGGGTGCACGGACCACCTGCGGGAATGGTCGGGGATTCGTAATAGGACAGCCCGCGGCAGGCTGCGCTATAGGGAATCGCGTCCTTTGGAACCTGCGGATCGTGGCGCCAGATTTCGAGGCCCGTCGCCGCATCGAGAGCGATGACTACGTTCATCGAGGCGCAGATAAGCAGCCTGTCGTCGATCTTGAGCGGGGTATTCTGGTTTGAATAGCGCTCGTCTTCCTCCGGCATGATGCCGGTGCGAAATTCCCAGACCAGTTCGAGATCGCCGACGTTCTCGGGGGTAATCTGGTCAAGCGGCGAATAGCGCGTGGCGTGATCGTCGCCGCCATAGGCAGGCCAGTCGGCTCCAGCGACCAGTGTTTGGCCGGACGCGAGAACTGAAACGCCGTTAGGGGAAACAAGGCCGGTCGGCTCAAGCGCGGCTTCTGGCTCGACTGCTTCGTCCGCGGGCGCAGGGACGTCTGCGGCGGGCGCGGGCGCGGCGGGTTCCTGAGTTTCAGGCGTCGGCTCTACTTGAGCCGGAGTCGCGGGCGGTGTGTCGACCAGCTGGGCGACAGCGATGGTTTCTTGCCCGAAGACGAGAACCGTGGTCGCAGCGGCCAGTGCTAGAACCCCGGCGATACCCGCCGTAACTTGCTCGCCGCCGCGCCGGAAACGGTCGCGCAGAACGGGGATCGTCAGGAGCACGAGAACGAGAAGGATGGTGGGCGCGAGCAGCCTGGGCACCTGTGCCCATCTATCGGAACCCGCTTCCCACAACGCCCAGATCAGCGTGCCGGCGAAGGTCAGGAGATAAACCCAGACGGCGAGCATCGAGCGCTTGAAAAAGAAAAAGGCGGTGAGGAGCAGGCCAAGCCCGGCGAACACATAGTACCAGGACCCTCCAAGCAGGGTGAGCCAGATGCCGCCCAACAAGATCGGAACGCCGAAGAGGACGATGAAGACGGCGAGCAACATTGTCAGCCAGAAGCCGATTCCGCGCCCTTCCTCCCAACTGATTGTGCTCGCCACGGCCCCCTCCTTCCATCCGGTATGGAAGCCAAACGGAGATTCGATGGAACCGTTCCCCTCCAGCGGCGGAAAACACGCGCCCCCGGATCGCATTGAGCCCCGAGCCTTCGATCTCCTCCCGAGCGAGACCGGCGAGCCGGAAACTCTTGCCCATCGCCTTGACGACGTCGTCGACCGATCGCGTCGAGATGCCCGGGACGTATGCCTCCTGGATCACCGCCGTCGGCGCCTTCTCGGCCATGCAGCGCGGCTCCAGGAAGCCCGGAAAGTAAGAGCCCTTCCGGAGCTTCGGGATGCGCAGCTCGGTGGTGCCGGCGCGCGTCTCCCAGTCCCGGTCCCGGTAGCCGTTGCGCTGGGCCGTCCGAAGCGGGTTCTTCTCGCCATAGGCGGCGCCGGTAGCCGCACCCACCTCCATCTCCATCAGCCGCTCGGCGGCAAAGCCGATCATCTCGCGCAAGAGATCGGCATCAGGTGTCTTCTCCACGAGCGCGCGCAGGTTCATCATGTCGTCGGTCATCGGTGATCCTTTCGGAGAGGGGTTGGTGTCGCAACCAGACCCTACCGGAAAGCGCTGATGACCACCGCGATACCCAGCAATACCACGTCGAGGGACGTCACCGTCAGCTGGATAATCATCCGAAAGTTGCCGTATGATCGACGCCGAAACCGAAACGCCAGCGAGTTGTTTGTGGCAGACGTGTGGCCGTTTGCTAACTGTCCGGTTCTGGCCGAAACACTGAGAAAGCCGACGCCCGGCCAGCGACCCCCTTGTCGTCGTTGCCACCGAAGCGCGATCGGTTCGTAGAGCGGTGGAGGGGATAGTGCGCAGTGGGGTGGGACGTCGACACCACCAGCGGCCAATCGAGCGCAAACGAGTTTCGCCGCCGCGCAAGGCGACATTTGCTTCAGGATTTGTGGAATTCAAGTCGGCTTCGGCGAACCGCCACGGTACCGCCAAGTGAGAAGCACCTACTTCAATGGCGTCGTTGCCGAGCGGAAACATTCGAGCACAAAGTCCTCGAGCACACGGAGCCGTCGCGGACGCCTGGTGTGGCGCGGATAGACGAAGACGATGTCGGCGCCGGGATAGAGCCAGTCGTCGAGTACTGGCACGAGACGGCCCGACTTGATGTCGGGTTCGACCAAGTATTGGATCATCTGCAGAACACCGCCTCCAGACGCAGCCATCTTGACGGCCGGCTCGCTCGCCTCGAACACGGCGCGTGCCTGCAAGGGAATGTAGAACGTCTCCCCATCTGGCTTCTGAAAGCGCCATGGAAGCGCCGTGCCCGTTGTCGAGGACCTAATCCCGATCGTTGAGTGCGCGTGCAGGCGTTCTGGCGTGTCCGGAACACCTTGCTTGGCAAGGTAGTCGGGTGCGGCGCAGGTCACGAAGGCACTGCGCCCTAGGTGACGAGCAATGATGTCGCGGTCCGGCACTTCGCCGATGAACACCGCGCCATCGAGCGCCTCGCCGACAAAATCGGGAAGGCCATTCCTGGCGAGCAATTCGATTGTGAGGCCCGGATAGGTTTCGAGAAACCTGGGCAGGCGGGGCGCAACAAACTGATGGGCAAAACCGACTGGCGCCTGCAAGCGCAGGTGGCCTGCGACCTTCCGCCCTGCGTCCTTCAGTTCGTCCTCGAGATCGTCGATCTCCGCGAGGATGATCCGGAGCCTCTCGAGATACCGCATTCCCTCATCGGTCGGACGGACGCTGCGCGTGGTCCGGCGCAGCAGCTGCACGCCGAGATGAGCCTCAAGGTCCTTGATCACGCTGCTGGCAACGCTGGTCGACAGACCAAGGTCCACGCTAGCCTTCGCGAAGCTGCCGAGCTCGGCCACCCGTTGAAACAGGTTCATCGCGCGCAGTCGGTCCATTCGATTGTCCTGAAATGCAGAATTGTGAAGGGAATTATTCTGAAATGATCGGACCGGGCAAGAGGTCTAACGAAGACACACGGGCCCCGCAGCCCAGATCTCACACCACAGGAATGCAACATGAGCCCTCAGACCAGACATGACCCCTACAGCGCCGTTCACAAGGGAATCCGCGCCGCGCATATGCGCAACCTTGTCGCGATCGGCGCCGCCGATGCCAGCGACAAGGCGGAGATGCTGCGCCTCATCCAACGGATCGAGGACCACCTCACTATGTGCAGCGCCCATCTCCACGACGAAAACAGCGTGCTTCATGTGGCCCTCGATGCCCGCCGCCCGGGCGCGAGTGCTCATGCAGCCGAGGACCATGACGACCACCTGCATAGCTTCGCCGAGGTCCGGACCCTGCTCGAACGCATAGCAGTCGCGGTCGATGACGAGCGCGCGGAGCTCCTGACCGCCCTTTATCGCCGGTTCGCCCTCTTCGTCGCGCACGATCTGGAGCACATGGACCACGAAGAGCGCGTCCTTTTGCCCGATCTCCAGGACGCCTTCAGCGATGCCGAACTGCAGGAGTTGGAGGGCCGCATCGTTGCGCAGATCGCGCCCGCGCACATGGTGCTCTTCCTCCATGCCATGTTGGACGGTCTGCCGAAGGCAGAGAGCGCCGGCATGCTCGCCGGGATGGAAGCCGGCATGCCGCCTGCAGTCTACGCAGAACTTATATCTGCCGTTGAGGCGCGCCGCGCCACCTTCCAAACGCCTACGGCAGCGGCCTGACCCATCGGTCCGGCGTCCCCCGCCGGTCCCACCCTCACTGGTCAACTCAGCCAAGAAGCGGAGGCTCATGCCCACCCACATTCTCGAACTGCCGCGACGCATACCGCGTTGCCCCTCCAGCAAAGGCGGCTCTTGCAGCACCACCAACTGCTCGAACTGCGATCGTCGAATCGCCAGCCAAATCGGCCACGCAAGCGTCCACCCGGACGGGAGTGCCCTGAAATGAAGCGCTTTCCGTTCGCCGTTATTCTCGCCCTTCCGACGCTTGCCCACGAGGAGACGGAGGACGATGTCGTGGCGCGCGGCGCTTCCCTCGCCACCGCCATGGATAGCGCCGGTTGCCACATGCCGCGCGGCAGCGACGGAGCACCGGTACTTGACGCGGGCCTCTCTGGGGGAACAGTCCGGTTCGAGATCCCAGGCATGAGCATCTTCTGGGTGCCAAACCTGACACCGAGCGATACCGGGCTGGGCTTTTGGTCTGACGAGGAGATCGCCGCTGCGATCACTATAGGTCAGCGTCCCGATGGCCGGACACTCGCCCCAGCAATGCCATGGCCATCCTACGCGGCACTAACCGGAGAAGACGTCGACGGGCTCCGCCTACCTACGATCTTTGCCTCCCGTGGACGCCCCGAGGATCGATCCGGTATCCGGGTCGGACGAGGCGGTTGCACCCTACTTCAGCGTCATCGTGCCCTGATTTGCTCCAATTGACGCGCCCGGTCAGTCCTCGGCCGGGCGCCCCGAAGCATACAGCGGCCGATCGAACCCAATCCAACGCCGCTTCCGCCGGAAGCCAGACGATGCCAATCCTCGTTTTAATCCACCAGTTCGTGACCGCGCTGCTTCCTGGAGTGCCGACGTTGATGACTGAGAAGCTGTGTTGGAAGACTGGAATGGGGCCGACACCGGACTGTCCGGTCTCGGAAACATCAGGCCGCAAGCTGCCATTCTGCGTCCGACGCCATCACGGTCGTTCGGCCAGAAATTCTCCCATCCCAAAACCCGCCATTCACAAGCTGGATGACGTTCAACGGCAGCGATGCGACAGCCGACTGCAAGGACTCGCTTTTCAGTTCTACTGAATAGCACCTTCGAAACGACGGTGCTCAGTCGCCGAGCGCTCTCACCAGATCATCCTGAAACCAACTCCTGCCAGCGCGCAGGCGGCTAGAACCCAGCCCATGGATATGCCGAACCTGAATATGGCCAGCATAGCAGCCGCCGTCAGGGCGATCGCGGCCCAGTTGGCGCTGGAGAGCACCGGCACGTCGAGCGTCAGGCCGAGGACGCGGGTCTCGACGACGGTGTCGAACAGCACGTGCAGCGCGAACCAGATTGCCAGGTTCAGGATCACACCGACGACGGCCGCCGTGATCGCTGATAGCGCACCCGAGAGCGCCGCATTGCCGCGCAGGCGCTCGATGAAGGGTGCACCCAGGAATATCCACAGGAAGCACGGCACGAAGGTTACCCAGGTGGTGAGCACGGCGCCCAGCGTCGCGGCCAGCAACGGGTCGAGGCCGCCGGCGTTGCGATAGGCGCCGAGGAAGCCGACGAACTGGACCACCATGATGAGCGGTCCCGGCGTCGTCTCGGCCATGCCGAGCCCGTCCAGCATCTCGCCGGGCCGCAGCCAACCATAGGTGTCGACAGCCTGCTGCGCGACATAGGCGAGCACGGCATAGGCGCCACCGAAGGTGACGACGGCCATCTGGCTGAAGAACAGGGCGATGCGGGAGAACACGTTGTCCCAGCCGAGCGCGGCCACCAGCGGGATCACCGGGACCAGCCACAGAGCGAGGAAGATCGCCGAGATGCGCAGCGACCAGCCGATGTTCGGCCTGGCATGTGCGGGCACGCCTTCGCCCAGTGCCGATTCCGCGTCGGACAGGACGGGGCCGGACCCAGAGCCATGGCCGCCCCCGACCTTGAAGACTGAAAGTCCAGCGCGTCCACCGAGATAGCCGATCACGCCCGCAGCGAGGACGATCAGCGGGAACGGTGCGCCGAGGAAGAAGATCGCGACGAAGGACGCTGCGGCGATGGCCAGCATCACGTTGTTCTTCAGCGCCCGCTTGCCGATGCGCTGGACGGCGTGCAGAACGATCGCCAGCACCGCTGCCTTGAGGCCGAAGAACAGGCCCTCGATCAGTGGCACGTTGCCGAGCAGCACGTAGACGTAGCTGAGCGCAAGAATGGCGAGGAAGCCCGGCAGGATGAACAGCGTGCCGGCGACCAGCCCGCCTTTCGTCCTGTGGAGCAACCAGCCGATATAGACGGCAAGTTGCTGCGCCTCAGGACCTGGCAGGAGCATGCAGTAGTTGAGTGCGTGCAGGAACCGGTTCTCGCCGATCCAGCGCTTTTCCTCCACCAGGATGCGGTGCATGACGGCGATCTGGCCCGCCGGACCGCCGAATGAGAGCGCGGCCACACGCGCCCAGACGCGCACTGCATCGGAGAACGGGATGCCGTGGTCGCGAGCTGCGGAGCCGGCTTCGACAGTCGTGGTGTCTGCCACAGTGCTCATGGCTTGCCTCCAGCCTTGGCGGAAGGCCAGTTATGCGCCTCGCCCGTCGCGTCGCGTGCCCAGCGATAGAACGCGTCGTAAAGCGTCATTCCTGCATCGAGCTGGGCGAGATCGTCGGAGACCATGCGCGAAAGGCCGAGCGAGGCGGCCAACAGTCCCGCCGCCTCCGGTTCCAGGTCGAGGCGGGCGGTATCGGCGGCTCGCACGATCCGCGCCAGCCTGAGCAGCGGTTCGGTGGCGAGGCCGAACTCCTCGACCATCACGTCGAAGGTGCAGAGCTCGCCGCGGTGGCTCCAGAACACGTTTTCGACGTCGAAGGGCGTCGCGCCGAAGCGCTCGGCGACCGCCTCGACTTCCTGCGGCGCGACGAAGAGGAACACCGCGCCGGGATCGACGAAACGGCGGAGCAGCCATGGACAGGCGATACGATCGATCTTTGGCCGCGCCCGGGTCACCCAGATCGAGCGGCCGTCCTTGTCGCGGGGCGGGATGCGCTCGGCGGGCACGACGGGATGGCCGGCCGCAGCCCAGGCCTCGAAGCCGCCTTCCAGTGCCTCGGCCGCAATTCCGCCGTGACGCAGCCAGGCGGCGACGCCCTCGCTGAGCTTTCTGCGCTTTTGGCAGATGGCGATCGCGGACGAAGCGTCCAGGCTGGAGCTCCAGTCAGAGACGGAGGTGTGAGACCTCCGGACCGATCCGGGTATCAGCCGCGGATCGGCGGCAAAGTCCTCGTCGGTCCGAACGTCGATCATGGCCGGACAGCCGGGTGTTCCGGTCAGGCGGGCGAGCTTATCGACGGAAATGGTGGTGGGAGATGGCATGGCGCGTCCTCCGTTGCCGGGTTGATGGACGCGATTCTTGGGCCGGAGCCTCGTGGGGAGACCGCAGTCCCCATGGATCCGTTTTCGCCCCGCCGACACCGATCTGTCAAGCGCGTCAGCTGCCGATCGCATTTGCCGCGACGATCACCAGAACCAGCCCGGCGAGCACCTGAATCGACCGCGTGACCGCGTCGACGGCACGGGGCCGCGTCGCGAGCAGCCGCAGGAGTTGTCGGCGGAACAGGACGGCCGCAAGCGCTACCGTGCCCAGCACCAGCGCAACGCCGATCATCATCACCGCGGCGAAGGCAACGCCAGCCTCCGGAACGCCGCGCGAGATCGCGAAGGTCATGACGAACAGGGTCAGCGGGCATGGGATCAGCCCGGCGGCGAATCCTGCAGCCATCCCTTGGCCGTGGGCGTGTCCGGTGCCGCGCAGTCCCTGCCAGAGCATCCAAAGGCCGATCACGCCGAGCAGCCCTCGGCTGATATCTTCCAGCAGCGGCGCGCGGCCGACGCTGCCGAGCGCCACCGAGACGAGTGGCAGCGACAGGAGCGCGATCATCACGGAAATGCCGACATGGACGAAGGAGAGCACCAGCGACACGGCCAGCCCGCGGGGCACGCTGGCCGTCGAGGCCGTCAGATAGGTGGCCAGCACCGCCTTGCTATGGCCCGGTGTCAGGGCATGCACTGAGCCGAACAGGATTCCCATCGGCAGATAGGCGGCGAGCAGCGTCCAGTCGCCCGTCTTCGCGAAGCCGCCGATGCGGTCGGCGAAGGCGAGGTAGATCTCGCGCTGGATGGCGACGAGGTCCTGGAAGAGGCCCGTCATGCGAGTACGCCCAGCGTCGCGGCCGCCAGCACGACATCGCGTGCCGTCTTGGCGATGGTCACCAGGACGACAAAGCTCCACAGCGGCTCGCGCAGGACTCCTGCCGCTACCGTCAGCGCATCGCCGCCGATCGGGGCCCAGGATAGTAGCAGGCTCCAGCGGCCCCAGCGCCGATACCACCCGGTCGCGCGATCGAGGGAGGCTGCAGTGACCGGGAACCACTTGCGGTGGCGGAAGCGCTCGACGCCGCGTCCGGGCGCCCAGTTGATGACCGCGCCGACGATGTTGCCGAGGCTGGCAACGGCGACAAGCAAGACAGGCGACTGAGCGCCGACGGCCAGCAGTCCGACAAGGGCTGCCTCCGACTGTGCCGGAAGGATCGTCGCCGCGACGAAGGCGATGGCGAACAGGCCACCCAGAACGGCGAGGTCATCCATCGCGACAGCGTCGGACGCGTCCGCCCATCTCACCGCGCATGCGGCCATGCGGAGTGGAGGTCGTCGATGACGTAGGCGTGGGCGTGCCTGTTGCGGCCGTCGGCGACACCCTCGTTCCAGTGCGGATGGCCGGCGGGCAGGCCCTCATGCGAATGCTCGACGATGTCCGGATCGCCGGCGGGCCATAGCCATGGGGCTGCCGCCACGGCGCTTCCCGTGATCACGGCCAGGATCACCGACGTCGCCGGAAGCCCGAACGACGCGCCCGCCCAGCCGGCAAGCGGGTAGGTTATCAGCCAGCAGGCATGCGAAAGCGCGAACTGGGCCGCGAACAGCGCTGGGCGATCCTCGGGGTGGGAGGAGCGGCGCAGGAGCCTGCCGGACGGCGTCTGCGCCATCGAATAGCCCGCGCCGATGATGAACCAGAGCGGCAGCAGCCAGCCATAGGACGGGATCGCCGCAGCAATCAGCGTCGCAACCGCGAGACCCGACGCGCCGGCGAGCATCGCGGTGCGGTCATGGATTCTGTCGAGAAGCCGCGGCAGGACCAGCGCCACCAGCATCGAGCCGCCGCCGAAGGCCGCCAGCGCCAGAGCCGTGTCGCTCTGGCCGAGACCAAATGTGGCTTGCACGTAGACGACCGTGTTGACGATCACCAGCGCACCCGCTGCTGCCACCGCCATGTTGATCGCGAGCAATCCGCGCAGGCGGGGCGTCGCGAGATAGATGCGGATGCCGCGCGTCGTGCGATCGTAGATGCCGCGCGGGATCGACGGTTTCGGGCTCGGCAGCACGACCGAGACCACCAGCACCGCCGAAATGAGGAAGCCGACGACCGTTCCGGCGAACAGGTTATGGTAGGAGATGACAGCCAGGAGGACGGCCGCGAGCATCGGGCTGACGAGGCTTTCAAGGTCGTAAGCGAACCGCGAGAGCGAGAGCGCCCGCGTGTAGTCCTTCTCGTCCGGTAGCACGTCGGGGATGGTCGCCTGGAAGGTCGGCGTGAAGGCGGCGGAGGCGGCCTGCAGCACAAAGATCAGGACGTAGATCTGCCAGATCTCGGTGACGAAGGGCAGGAACAGCGCGACGCCCGCACGTATCAGGTCGAGCGCCACCAGCATGGCCCGGCGCGGCAGCCGCTCGGCAAAGGTAGACGCGATCGGTGCGACGCCGACATAGGCGATCATCTTGATGGCGAGCGCGGTACCCAGTACCGCTCCGGCGTTCTCGCCTGCAAGCTCGAAGGCGAGAAGGCCCAATCCCACCGTGAGGAGCCCTGTGCCGAGGAGCGCGATCACCTGTGCAGCGAACAGATGGCGGTAAGTGCGATTGGCGAGGACGGCCAGCATTGTCGATGAGCCCCTCACTTCAGGCGCGGCGTGATACCCGTCATCGACCAGACCAGCCAGAGGCCGATGCCTGCTGCTGCCAGCCAGACGGCGACGACGATGACGATGCCTGCCCGGGTCACCGGCTTGATGCGTCCGGCCGCCTGGCGACGCAGGTCCATGAGCAGATCGTCGGGGATGAGCCTCGCGGCGAGGACAATCCCGATCGGCACGATGATCAGGTCGTCCAGGTAGCCGAGCACGGGAACAAAGTCGGGAATGAGGTCGATCGGGCTGAGGGCGTAGGCGGCGACTGTGCCGGCGAGAATCTTCGCGGTCCAGGGCACCCTGGGGTCACGCGCTGCCAGCCAAAGCGCGACGACATCCATCTTTACAGCGGCGGCCCAGCGTCTCAATCGGTCGATGGCAGACAGAGGCCGCATCACAGGTACTTCGCGATTTCCCTGAACTCGTCGACCGAACCGCGCTGGTCGAGCGACAGAGGGCCGACCGTCTCGTCCAGGCAGTGGTCGAGATGATCGTGGATCAGCGTCCGCTTGGCCTGCGCCACGGCCTTCTCCACCGCGTGGAGCTGCTGGGCGATGTCGAGGCATGGCTTTCCACCCTCGATCATGGCGACGACGCTGCGCAGATGCCCTTCGGCGCGCTTGAGCCGCTTTACGATCGCAGGATGTGAGGCGTGACGGTGATCGGACATAATCCCGTCCTATCCTCCCCCAGGGGATAGTGTCAAACACGTACGGCCTCTCTGTCTTTACCTCGCCTTGTCCGTGCGCTTATACCGCTGGGGATGATGATGGATCGAATCGCGACCGCCAGGACCCTGCTGATCTGCCTGCTCGCAATGGCGGTGCTGGGATTCCGCGCGCCTGTCACCGATCCTTCCGGAATGACGCAGATCGGGTCGGTCGCGAGCGACCATATCGGCCATTCGCACCATCATCACGGCCATTCCCACGACGACGAGGACGAACCTTCCGCGACCTCGGGCCATGACCACGACCGTTTCCATGTCGGCGATCACAGCCACGACACGCCGGCGGCCGCCGTGCTGATCGGCTTCCGCTTCGGCTCCCCCCGCGACCAGGGTCCGGGGACGCCGGACGACCGCGTCGCCTCGCGGCCCACCCCGCCGGGCGATCGACCTCCCCGACACGCGTGACGGACTGATCCCGGCTTCGGCCGTCATCCTTCACTGCAATTTTGGAACGACACCATGACATCTCATCCGCCTGGGGGCGGACGGTTCTCCGCGCGCGATCCGTTCGTCCTCCCGGTGGCCATCTTGTCGGTAGTCCTGGCCATGCTCCTGTCCACCGGCCTCGCCGCGGCTCACGCCGTCGCCGAGGGGGACAAGGGCTATATCCAGGAGATCACGGGGGTCCACCTCATTCCGTTCATGTATCTCGGGGCCAAGCACATGGTCACCGGATACGACCATCTGCTGTTCCTGCTCGGCGTGGTCTTTTTCCTCTACCGCCTGCAGCACATCGCGATTTATGTCAGCCTGTTCGCGATCGGCCATTCGACGACGATGATCCTCGGCGTCTATTTCGGGTGGAACGTCAGCGCCTACCTGATCGACGCGATCATCGGCCTGTCGGTCGTCTACAAGGCGCTCGACAATCTCGGCGCCTTCCAGCGCTGGTTCGGCGTCCAGCCGAACACCAAGCTCGCAACACTCATCTTCGGCTTCTTCCATGGTCTGGGTCTCGCGACCAAGATTCTGGAATACGACATCGCGCAGGACGGGCTCCTGCCCAACCTGCTCGCCTTCAATGTCGGCGTCGAGATCGGCCAGCTGATCGCGCTCGCCATGATCCTCATCGTGATGGGGTACTGGCGGCGCACGGCCAGCTTCTGGAAACACGCCTACACCGCCAACGTCCTCATGATGACCGCCGGGTTTGTGCTGATCGGTTATCAGCTCACCGGCTATTTCGTCGCCTGACCAAGGAGAACCTCCAATGTACAATTCAGATACCCCCACCCGCGCCGAACTGCCGACCTCGGCCCAGCTTCTGAAGTCCACGATCATCGCCATCGTGGCAGCCTTCGCAATCCTCGTCGCGATCGTGCTGCCCTCCGAATACGGCATCGACCCGACTGGGGTCGGCGGCGCGCTCGGCCTGACCGAGATGGGCGAGATCAAGACCCAGCTCGCCGAAGAAGCCGAACAGGATCGCATCCGCGACCAGCAGAATGCCGTTCCGGCCGCACCCGCCGCACCGCAGCAGGGTTCGAGTCTTCTCGACCGCATCTATGCAGAACTCCTCGTCGGCAGCGCGCATGCGCAGGAGGCGCGGACCGACGAGATGTCGGTGACGCTCGCTCCGGGTGAAGGCGCGGAGATTAAGCTCGTGATGGTCAAGGGCGCGCAGGCGAACTACGCCTGGACTGCCAATGGCGCCGTGGTGAACTTCGACACCCACGGCGACGGCGGCGGCCAGAACATCTCCTACGAGAAGGGTCGGGGCGTCGCCGAGGACGAGGGCGTTCTCGAAGCTGCCTTCGACGGCAATCACGGCTGGTTCTGGCGCAACCGCACCGATGCGCCCGTCACCGTCACGCTGAAGACCACCGGCGCGTACTCGGACATCAGGCGGATGATGTAGGCCGCGATGGCAAAAGCCGACCGTCTCATGCGGCCCGGCGGATCGGATCCGCCGGGCGCGTTGATCGTCGTCCCGCCGAACGGCAAGCGGTTCGAGGATCCCGAAGTGATCCGCAGGCTCGAATCCTTCGTCCGCAAGCGCCTGCCTATGTTCGACATCGAGGTGGCCTGGGTCGTTCAGCCCCGCATCGAGACGTTCACAGTGGTTGAGCGGGCCGCCAATGGAAAGTCGACCGCGAACAAGCAGGCGATCCTGCGGGCCCTTGTCGAGTTCGATCCCGACGCGCCCGAACCGAAACCCAACTGAGGTTCGGCAAGCTGGACTGTCGCGGATGCTGACTATTCCGCGGCAGTCGCCTTTGCAGACCGCCGCCCGCGCACCGGCATCATGCCCCTTGTGGGGGTCGGGCGAGACGGCGGTACTCGGCGGGCGTCGGGCCAACCGTTGCACGAAACGCTCGCTGAAAATGTGGCTGGTCGCTATAGCCGGCCAGAAGGCCGACAAGCGCGAGTGGCGTGTCCGTCGATGCGAGCAAGCGCGTGGAGCTGTGCACGCGTGCGGATGCTACGATGTCTCCCAGTGACCAGCCCGCCCCGGCAAGCCGCCGCTGAAGGGTTCGCAGGCTGAGCCCCGTCGCTCTGGCGATGTCGGCCGCTCCCCGGCGATCATGTGGAGTGCCAAGCTGCTCGGCGAACAGGCGCGCAACGAGGGGATCGGAGACTGCTCGTCCCGAGAAATCGACGGCGGGGACCGGGACTTCGTCCTGCTTCTCAGGGGCAAGTGGCAAAGGCTCGAATGCCGTCCAGCCGATCGTCCAGCGATGCGTCCGTTCCGCCGTCGCGAGCGGATCAGGCAAGCTGGACGTGCCGTCGAAGCGCAGCGCCGCATCGCGCGCCCCGCGCCACCTGAGAATGCCCAGGATCAGTCCGGCCACGGCAAGGTTCTCGCCAGCCGAGATCGCCGATCCGCGCGTGTCGAAATGCTCCATGACGATGCGGTCCGCGTCGCGGTCGACGACACGGGTGCGGTGGCGCGAATGGAAGTAACGTTCGATGGCGAGCCAGCTAGCGACCACATCATTTGGGGCCCGGCGTCCGGCGAACACGCCTGCGACGGGGTGGTCGGCGAACTCCGGAACGACGTCTGCCACCCGAAGAATCGCCTCCGGACCGTGCGCGTCGAGAACCCCGGCGAGCAGCGCCCGCTTCTCGGCAAGGTTCACGGTTCGCTCTCCTGCCGCCTTCGACGCAGGCACCCCGATCGACTGGCCGGCAAGTGAACGACGCACCATCGCCAGAACCAGCGCGCTGGCGAAGTCCTCCACGTCAGGCCGCCCTGAACGGGAGCGTCGTCACCGTCTGCCCCGTCATCGCCGCGATGGCGTTGGTGACCGCGGCCGCCCCGCAGACGATCGCGGTCTCTCCGGCGCCCATCGGCTCCGAGCTGCTCTCGATCAGGCGGATTTCGATTTCCGGCACATCCGACAGCACGGGTAGCGGATAGTCGAAGAAGCTCTCGGGCCGAATGCGGCCACCGTCGACAAGCAGCTCCTCCGTCAATGCCATGCCGATCCCCCACACGAGATTGCCTTCGACCTGCGCCCGCACCTGATCGGGATTGACGACCAGGCCGCAATCGTGCGCGCACCACAGGCCCGTTACTCTGTATCTGGCCCCCGTCCTTGTCACGTGGGCGACGGCGGCTGCGTAGGACATGTCCTTGTAGATGCCGCAGGCGAGCCCCCAGCCTTCATCGGGCGAACCTTGCGGCCGCGCGGTCCAGCCGGCCATTCCGGCGGCTGCCGACAGCACCGCGCGCAAGCGCCCGTGCTGGGGCGCGATCGACCGCAGTCGCATCTCCAGCGGGTCGATTCCCTTTGCCCGCGCCAGCGCGTCGACGGCGGTCTCCACCGCCCAGCAGTTGGCCGCCGCGCCGAGGCCGCGCCACGGACCTGTCTTGACCGCAAGACGGACATCCTCGAATTCGACGCGGCTGCTATCCGCCGCATAGGGCGGCACAGAGCCGCGCGCGACTCCAGGGTCGGGGACGAAGCTGGTCGCGAATTGCAGTTCGGGGCCCATCGCTGCAGAGGTGAAGATGACGTGTCCGGATCGGAACGCGTGGTGCCAGCGCGTGATTTGTCCCCCCGCGTCCGCGGAAAGCCGAAGCCGATGCGACGAAGGCGGGCGATGGAAGCCCGATCGAAATTCGTCGTTCCGGCTCCACTGAACCTTCACCGGGCGTCCGCAGAGCCTCGCCAGCCGCGCCGCATCCATCTCCGCGGCGATGATTGTGCGGGCGCCGAACCCCCCGCCGACGCGCATGCCGTGGACCACCACCTTGTCCCGGCCGAGGCCGAACGCGTCTGCGAGGCTGTTGCGGACGAAGAACGGATCCTGGGTCCCTGTCCAGACCTCAAGGCCGCCATTCTCGTCGAATCGGGCGACGGCCGTTCGGGGTTCGATCGATGCATGCGCAGCGAGAGGAACCCTGAGCGTCAGGTCGACGTCGAACGGCCCGTCGCTGGCTATGCCTGTGTCGACGACGCTGTGCTCCAGCGCGCCGGTCGCGCTGCGGATGTCGACCATCGCGGAAACACCTTCTGAACCGATGTCCGAAACTGCTTCCTCTTCGACGAGGAGCACGCCCATCGCCTGCGCCAGCGCCCCACGGCGCGAGGCCACGACGCCGGCGAAGTCGCCGTCGCGGTAGAGTCCCAGGAATCCTGGTACAGACCTGCAAGCCGAAGCATCGATCACGTGAATCCTTCCTTCCAGCGTCTGCGGGCGGACGACCGCACCGAAGACCATGCCGGATAGGCGGACATCATCCGCATGGAGCGGGCGGCTGCCGGTGACGATGGCATCGATATCGTGGGCCGGACGGGCGCGACCGACCTCGCGCCGATCTGCCGGGTCGCCAAGCAACCTGGGTTGCGCTTTCTCGACATCCTCGGCGGTCACCAGCAGTGGTGCGCCCGTGCCCAGTTCTTCGAAGGCAAGCATGGTCTCGCCGCGGGACGCGACACCGTCGGGTGCGAGTTGAAGGTCCGCAGCCGGGCGGCCAAGCCGTTGCGCCGCTTCGCGCAGGACCGCGCTGGCAAGAGCCGCCGCCGCTCGCGCCACCAGCAGCCCGGTTTCGCGCATCGCGTCCGAGCCGACGGTCGAGCGGGCGACCGGAACAAGGCTCGTATCAGGCTGCACGAGCCGGATGCGATCCAGACCAACGCCCAGTTCGTCGGCGGCGACCTGGCGGAGACCCATCGAGATACCCTGGCCCATCTCGGCGCGGCTGGAATAGAGCTCGAAAGCCCCGTCCGGCCGAAGGCTGAGCCAGGCCGCGGCATCTGCATGAGTCGGCGCATTGCGCGGCGGCAGTGTCGGCATCAGCGCCCATGCCGCCCCGCCGGCGACGGCGGTGATTCCGGCCGCGCCCCAGCCGAGCGCCACGAGAAGGCGACGTCTCGACAGGCCCGGCATCACAGGTCTCCCGCCATCGCGGATTGCGCCCGCGTGATTGCCTTGCGGATGCGCGATTGCGTTCCGCACCGACAGAGCACGCCGTCCATCGCTGCCTCGATTTCGGCGACCGTGGCATCAGGTCGGGCGGCCAGCAATGCGAACGCGGTCATGGTCTGGCCGTTCTGGCAGTAGCCGCACTGGGGCACGCTCTCATCGATCCAGGCTTGCTGGACCGGATGCAGCCTGTCGCCATCTGCAAGTCCTTCCAGCGTCACAACCTGTCGCCCGCTAACTGCCGATGCCGGATAAATGCAGGAGCGCTGTGCCTCGCCGTCGATGACGACGGTGCAGGCGCCGCAGGAGCCGACGCCGCAGCCGAAACGCGGTCCATTCAGCTCGAAATGGTCTCGAAGGACGAACAGCAGTGGTTCGGTAGCGAGCTCGTCGGCGATTTCCACCGACTGGCAATTGAGCATGATGCGCATCTGAGCCTCCGTTGATCGTCGGAGGTTCGCCCATCAGGCAAAGCGCCGTATTGAACGATCGCGCCAGATCGTCAGAAGTCGGCATTGGGGCCGTGACCGGATAGTCCGGTTTTGGGAAGAGGTCGGCGGTAAGCTGTCGTTTCGGTTCGGCTCAGGCTCCGGTCAAAAGCTCTTCCATGAGCTTATGCAGGATCAGCCCGAATTCTGCCGGCGCCGATAGGCTCGACATATTCGCATGTGCTTCCCGGGCACGATAGCAATGGCGGGTGTGAGGATCTCTCCTCGATCGACGTCATGAACACTAGGGTTCACCCAGTGCAGCGCCGGTGTCGCCGCCTGATCATCTTCGTCTGCAACGATGATGTGTTGACTTGGTGGGTTTAACCGCGAGTCTAAAAAGGGGTGGCGTCATCGATTCGGTGATCGGGGAATGAAAGAGGCGAGTATAGCGGTTCGCATGACCGCAAGAGGATTGGTCGATACGCACCGAGCGTCGCTAACCAGTCGCGCGGTTCTCTCCCAAGGCCCCGAAATTTCGTTGATCCTGCGCCGCGGGATGTCTCTCGTTTCGGCGATAGCTTTGCGAGATGGGTATCCTTCGGACATTGCAAGCCAGGTGAATGATTTCACGGCACTTGCGACCAGGCCTATCCGCGAATGGGGCCCGGCTTCCTTTGCTCGATGCGCAGAGCGGAACGCCATCCTTGTAGATGAAGGCTACGGCACGCCTACGGCCGAATGCATCGATCTCGCTGAAATCGGCGATGAGGAATCGATCCTAGAAGATGTCTTCCATGACAGGCTGAGAGCGGCCCTCTCCCGCGTAGGAAAGGGGGCGGACCGCCTTTACCGCTCGGTCCGCGAAAACATCATCCGGAAACCTTGCAGGACAAGAAGGGAGGTCTTGACCTTCGCTCTCGAAGTTCCAGAACTCTCCTCGGAAATCCCTTCTTTCTTTTCACCGCTGCCGGCTTCGGCCCTGCACGGAAGGACATTGCGGCTTTGCGCCCGATGCAATGCGCCCCTTTTTGCCGATCCCGACCGTTCGGCTTATCCGGTCGGTCGATGTGCCGTGAGGGAATGCCGCATGTCATGGCCGGATACCGCCATCGGCGAAGAGCATGAGGTTCCCGTCCATGACGACTGGCGCATGGCGAACCCTGCCATCATGACCTTCTGGGTCGGACCAGGCCTGCCGGAAATCGCTCTTTATGATGCTCTTCTCAAAAAGCGGGAGGATGTGGTTCTTTATCCCATGTGCGATCTCGCCGACATCGGGATCGATGGAACGAAGATCGGCATCGACGTGAAGTCCTATTCGAGTGCGGCCGTTCTGGGGAAACGCTTCTCGGCAAACATTGGCGGGCTGAGTGTTTTCCGCCGTCGGATCGTGGCTGTCCCCGATTTCTGGATAAAGGCCGACCGAGACTACCTGCGCACGGCATCCGCCGTTTGCGGCAACAAGGACGGTGTGGAGTTCATGTCCGTTTCGCAAGTGGCGGAGGCGTTTTCGTGAGAGAGCGTCCCGAAGGCTTTTCTAACGTGCTCGCCATCCAGTGGCTGTGTGCCGCCGTGGATCAGTTTACAGGGAGCAACGAACTTGCAGACACGCCCGGATTTCTCTCCGGCTTTTCCTCGGTAGCAGACCATCCGTCGCTGGCTCCGTTCGCAAGGGCTGCATTCTCGCTCCGCCAGCTTGGCGTGAGCTTTACCTCCGAAAATGAACTCCGCCAGGCGGTCTACGACTTCCTGACCTGGGAGGAGATGCGCCGCGAAGAAGACGACAATTACGTCGACCAGCCCTACAGCATCGACCCGAGGTCAAGGCGCATCACCTTCATGCGGCGCGCCGGAAACGACCCTCGCATCGAACAGTGGGCGCAGGCGCTCGAAAGCGGCCTTGCCGTCCGCATGCACGGCATGTCCGCTGCCGAACCGGATAGAGCGATGGGTGTCGATCCCCGGGAAATCGGAGGACGGCGCATCAATATCGACCTTGGGAATGCCGCGGAGCATTTGCCCGAGCGGCCTGTCCACGACAACTCCCCGCGCGAACGCCGTCCTGTCTCTATCCCTCTGGTCGAATTGCAGGCAATTGCAGAACGGTTCGACGCTATTGATGCGGCCGACCCAAACAGGACGCCCAAAGCATGGTCGCGGCGTCTTCGCGATGCGAGAGGGGCGGCAAAGGTGGATGTGCTGGTTCCGGCCGCCGACAGGTCGAAGCTGGTTCCGACAGATGCCATCATGCTTGACGGCCTCAAGCACATGATTGGCCTGCCCGGAACAGGTAAGACGACGCTGGTCACTTATTGCCTGGCTGCACGGACACAAGCTCCGCACTGTTGTCCTGCTTCCCTCGATCGAGGTCAGTTTCAACCTGATGTCTGACCTGTCCGGCTACGGAGTCGATGTCGGGCTTCTCATGGGGCAGTCGCCTGAAACCCGTCTCAGCCATGCCCGCAAGCTGGCCGAGCGCATCGGCTCCCTGGACGATGCCAGGGGGTTCGGCCGTACCATTCCGTTCGCAGACCTCATGTCCGTGAACTGCGCACTTGCCGGGTTCGACGACAGGCATGACGAAGAACAGCCATTCCCTCATCTCGACCCGCCCTGCACGCGCATTTCTCAGGCAAAGCTGAAAGCCGACGGCACGCCGCGCGACAGGGAATCGACCCTGTTTTGCCCCGTCTCGTCATGGTGCGGCCGCATGAAAGCTGCGCGTCAGCTTGCCCAACGTCATGTCTGGCTCGGCCATGTGATGTCGCTCGACACAAGAATGCCGCCGCACTTCGCCGACGAGCACATCCGGCACATCGAAGCCATCGCCCGTACGGCGGATGTCGTCATCGCAGACGAGGTGGACGGCATCCAGTCCGTTCTCGACAGCAGGGCCGTCGGCGAAATCACGATATCCGGGGCGCGGTCTTCATATGAAAACAGGCTCCTCGACGACCTTCTGAAACCGATTGCCCTTGGCGAGAACGACAGGACAGGAACGAACGTCGCCGATTACGCTTCCAAGGCGACGCGCTTCATCGACCTCAACAGATTCCTGGTTCGCCTGTTGCAGAATGACCGGGCCGCATCCGGCAACCGCTTCTTCGCCAGCTATGACGACGCCTTTATCACTGGCAACAGGGTCGTCGCCGACCTCTTCGGCGACACCGTCAAGAGCCGCGGCAACGATGCCGAACGGGCCGCCGAGGACGAACGGGTCGGTGCGATCATGACGTTCTGGGATGCCTGCATAAGGCAGGTGCTGTTCAGGACGCTGAACACCGCCGATGGCGAGGAGCGGGATTTCGACATCCGCCGGACGGCCATCACCTTGTCGAAATCAGAAGGAGAGGTGCAGGACGCGTTTCGTCGGATTTCCGATGCACTTCAGGACTGGCTGTCCTACCCTTCGAGCGTCCAGAAAGCCGATGCCATCGAGGAAGCGCGCAAGGCGATGATGGAATTCGTTCCGCCGAACCCCGAACTCGGCATTGCGAAATCAGCGGCGCTCTTCACCTTCCTGATCAACGTTTCCAGCGTGATCATGCAATTCCTCTCCCTGCTGCCGGCACAGCACGTCATGGCGGCCGAGGGCGTTCACCGCTCGCCGATATTTGTCGACGGCATCAGCATGGATTTCGGGAGGCTCGTCCCGGATTCGATTGTAGGACGGCTGGCGGGCGTGCGCTTTCTCTTCCAGCAGCGCATGGGCCGCAACAGCCTCCAGCTTCATTATGTGACATTCGAGGGAGCGCCTAGAATGCTCCTTTACCGACTGCATGAGTTGCTCCGCCATGACGGCGTCAGGCGGGGGCCGAACGTCCTTCTGACAAGTGCAACATCCTTCCTTGCTGACAGCCCGGCATTTCATGTTCCCGTCGGGCCTGACTATGTGCTCCGACGGACTGACAGCGATACCGCATGGAAAGAGAGCCGCTATCTCCTGAGGCCGATCCCCGATCCCCAGAACCCGAAGAGGGCGCTGCGGTTTTCCGGAGCACCCTATGAACACCGGGAACGCATCATGCGTGCGATGACCGATCACTTCGTTAGGGAGGGCGGCCTGCTGCAGAGCCTGCTGTCGGATTCATTCGCCAGGGGCCGCAAGCTTGCCTTCGTCGTTAACGGCTACGAGCAGGTCCGGCTGGTCAAGGACCATGCGATGTCCGTTTCCGAGCACAACGGGCGCAGGCTGGTTGCCATCGTCAATGCGGTCCCGGAAGGCAATATGGGCGACTACATCACCGCCGCCCAGGTCGAACGCCTCGGCGAACGGGACGACTGGGATGCCGTCGTCTTTCCGATGAAAGCGCTGTCACGCGGCGTGAACATTGTCTTCGGCGGGCCGCTTTATGCCGGAACGGAACTTGAGGACAAGGCGGCTATCGGAACAGTCGCCTTCCTGACAAGGCCGCATCCCGCGCAGGAGAGCTTCGACTTCGTCGCCGGGATGGTCGGACGAAGCTCCATGGAATTCGACCGCGAATCATTTGGCAAGAACATGAAACCCCGTGAGCTCGTGGAACGGTTGCGGACCATCCGCAGCCAAGCCATGACCGACGTCCGCCGGCTCCTGCGCCACTCGGTCCGGTTCGGAACGCTCGGCAATCTCAATGAAGCCTTCGTCGCCGATGTGATGATCGATGTCATCCAGACAATCGGCCGCTCCATGCGCAACGGCTGCAAGACACGCGTCCTGTTTGTGGATGCGGCCTGGGCGCCGAACTCCACCCGGCCGGAGGGATCGGCCGAAGACACGGCCTTCACGAGCTATCTCGTTGCCATGCAGCGCATACTCGACCGCCTCGTGAATTCTAGGGATGCCGTGCACGCCGAAATATATGAGGCCCTCTACAGGCCGTACCTTGAGCCGCTCTCCCGATGCCACGGCCTGTCGGTCACGGGCACTGCGGAACAATAGGAAGCTGCATGTTCTACCTCGCGAAACCCGAAGAGAAGACCGAAAGCATCTCCGTCATGGGGCTGTCGTTCCTTGGCGGCGATACTCCCACCCGGGATTGCGTCAGGATAAGCTGGCATCCCGATATGGCGCAGGCCTTCGCCGCTGTAGCCACGGCCGCCAAAAACACAGAAGACGCGGCAGGCAACCGACTTCCCTATGCCACCTTGAGAGCCTTGCTCTCCGCCGGGCTCCCCGACCCGATTTATGTAGACTCAGATCTAGGCGGGATCGGATGGCACGACAGCGACAAGGGGCCGCGAGCTTTTGCGGAATGCGCGGGGATCGAAGACGAATGCCTAATGGCCGTCGCGACGGCGGTGCGCATCTGGGCGGTGAAAGTTCTGGCCCCCTGGGCGGAAGGCAGGGGGCTTCCCGCCGACTTCGTCGAAGAGATCACACGTCTCGCCATAGAATGCTCCGCCGCAACGGCCATTCGGAAAACGCTTGAGACCGAGGATGGCAAGGGCAAGGACTTCACGGATGTCCGCGATATCATCCATGCGGAGGCGTTCCGGCGCATCGCCGGCACCGAGCTGTTCTCGGGCATGGGGCCTGTCCGTGCGCTGATCCGGTCTTCTTTCCGCGACAATTCAATCTCTTTCGTGACTTTCCCCAAGGCGGCGGCGGCCGGATCGTGGTCCATGCAGGCCAAGCTCACCGTCGAAACGCTTCCCGGAAAAACGCCACCATTCGTCAGGCTAGATCTCTCGCGAAAGCGCTGGACGCCGGATGTGCCTACCAGGTTTCTTCCGAGGCAACGGCGGCTGACGGCGGCCGTCTTTGGGGAGGACGAAAAGAGAGCCGTTTCCTTCCATGTGCCGATCCTGAAAGGGGCCGTTAGTGAACCTGAAGACCCCGCCTATGTGCTCGCCGCCCTCAAATCGGGCGCCGATACGGGCCTTGGCTTTGCCCATCTCGTGAAATTGGGGCCGCGGGACGGGGCCTTCGTCGGCATTGCCTACTCCACCGCATATGAAACGACGCCTTCCGTGGCGACCGGAGCGACGGAACTGGATTACATCGACTGCTTCGACAGGATCGCCGAAGCCATGAAAGGCGTCCTTGAGCCGCTTGCCGCCGAGCCTGTCGACAAGAAGAAGCGCGTCAAGCGCAGCGACGAAGACATTCCTGCGATGAAATCGGTCATGGTTCTCGAAGAGATCGCGCGCTCGCTCGGCTATAACGACATTGACGACAAGGCGATCGCCGAAACCTGGAACCTACTTTCCGGTGGTGATCTCCCACCGTCAGCGAAAGTCCCCGCCGACCTTGAAGGACAGAGGGAGCGCTTCGACAAGTTGCGGGAGGACAATTCCGCAAAGCTCCGTCAGGTTTTCGGCTCCACTCCGCCTGTTCTCGTGATCGTGTCGGCAAGCATCGCCGATGCCGAGCATATTGGGATTGCCGTCCGGACACTCTTCAATGGCCGTCTCCCCATCGAATACAGGCTGATGCCGGAAGGCGTACACGGCTCCCGAAAGTCTCTCGCGCTTCCGAACGGGAAGGCACGGGAGCGGTATGAAAACCGGGTTTCGCTGTGGAAGCCGTTCGCGCAAAAGCTCGCCGAAGAGTTCGGCCCGTCCCGCGTCCTGGTTCATGCCCGCAGGTTCAGCGACGACGGCGTGAACAAGATTGCCGGACGTGTGGCGCTGGCCCGATATGGCGACTGCAACGTCCAGTATCTCGACACCAAAGGCCCGAAAGTCGACGACTGGTTCTTCCGCATACAGGCCGCCGTGCTTGACCTGATGTTCGGCCATTCCGCACTTGTTTCCCCGGTCAAGGACAATGTCGCCGAGGCATTCCCGAACCCCGCCACCCGGCCGGAGACGATTACCGGGATTTCCGTCGTCTCCCTGAACCGGACCCGCACAAGGCAGGCATCGTCCTTCTTCCTGTCGGTCTCAATAGATATTGAAACCGGGAACACGACCGCCAGGGCAGGACGTCCCGTCAACGGCACCATCGACGTCACGCAACCACTTCCGTTCTTTGACCTCCTAAAGAAAGTGGCAAGCTGGGACGAAGCCGATACCGGAAACGGCGAAACCGAGAAATCCGATTTCCAGACATTCGCCGCCGAGATCGCAAGTTATGAATGCGATCGCGGCCGCAAGCCCATCATCATGTTTGAGGGAGATCACGCCAGGCAGCTCTGGCCTGCCCTTTCCAACAAGGGGTGGGACGAGCCGCGCAAACTTGTCGGCACCGACTTTAATCCGTTGGAGTGGCCCGGCGCGCGGATCGTACGCGTCCAGGACCAGATCGAGCCGGCCGTCATCACGCGTAAGGAGCACACATTCGCCATCCTCAACCCCGAAACTGGTGCAGAGACCGGAACGAAAATCCAGCAGGCCCCGACCCTTACCGATCCGGGCCGCTTTGTGCGGCTAGAGGGGCCCGCGGACAACTACATTTCAACGGGACATCTTGACGGAACCCAGAAGCTGCCGAAGGGCCTGTCCGTCTACAGGCCGGTCCCTCAGATGAAGGCAGCCGCGGCCGGGGACCTGCCACCTGCTTTGGCCTCTATGAAAGTCAAGGTCGAAGGCGAGCGCAATCTCACCACAGAGCCGTACAAACTGCCGGGTACCGTCGGCATCCTTGTCGTCCACTGCCTCGAAGGCGACGAACCGGATCGGATTGCGGCTCTCTGCCATGGCTTGCGCTTCGGGTTCGGCCACACACGCTCGCCCGTGAAAATGCCCGCTCCGCTTTTTCACACCAAGAAGGTCGCCGAATATATTCCGGCTTACGTCCTGTCTGAAGAAGACGAACGGGAGGAGGCAGCGGAATCCGTCGAATCCGAAACGCAGGAAGAGGCGGAGGAACCTGACGGGCTAACAGACACCGAAGACGGGAATGAGACGGATGATGCCGGAGACACGCATCCGGGATCGCATGCACATTTTGGAGAGTGGCCGTTCATGAACGGAACAACCGGACCACAGGGTGCAACAGCCATTCCGAACCCTTCTTCTTCCAATTCGGGGACGATTATGCTTCCCGCTGAAATCCGTGCCAGGGCAAACGGGGACAAGAAGTTCGAGTCCATTCTGGAACAGGCTTGGATCGGGCCGTTGCCGACCTTCTTCAACGAGGACTGGATCCTGTCGCTCCTCAGCAGCCATTCATCGGTCAAGCCGAGGCTGAAGCTCTACGACCTCGCCATGAAAGTCGACGTGCCGCTCAAGCTCCTGCTGCCGGAAGCCGATGTCAAAGACGACGTTTCATTTGCGCACTTCCTGATGGCCCTGTTCCAGGTGGGGAACGGGATGGGCTTCATCAGGTCGACGATTCCCCGGACCGTAGGCAAGAACCGGGGGAGGTGGATTTTCAACCCAGTCTACGAACAGATAACCCTCAAGGCAAAGAACGGGAGCAAGCCGGAAACAGGCCCCTCACTGGTTGAAACGCTTTACGATTCCCCGTTCAGTACCCTGAAAAAGCTGCATGAAGCGGGTGACGGCCTTCTGGCGCGCCAGTTCATGGCCGTCGAAACGATATTCATGCCCGGGAAAGCCGGAAATTATGCAGAAGCAGCCGGAAAACTCAGGCATGAGTTCGGCGGCGAGTACAGAGAGACCGAGGCCTTCTGCCAGCGGGCAGCCACATACAACGAAAGGATCAAGGACTACTTGGACGAGCTGGCCGTGGTCCAGCAGGAGGTCAACCAGCAGAAGATATCGCCCCGCATCGGCCGTCTTCGCATGGATGATTACCAGACGATAGCCGAGGAAGCCGAACCCGTAGAGCCTTCAGCGCCTGACGTGAACGCTGACTGGCTCAGGGACCGGATTTCCCTGAGTGGTGCTTTTAGGAGCCATCTCCACAACCACCGCGCTGAAATCCGGCAAGCGCTGGGCGATCCCAAAGCATGGCCTGAAGACAAGCCGTCCAGCGAAGTTATCGCCGATTGCGTCGCAAGGCTTTTCTCGGTTCCGGAACCGATCCTGGCGGCGATAGCGAAGCGCGACAGGGAAAGCCTGTTCAAGCCGTTCTACCGCAAGATCGAAACGACCGTCCGGGCAATCGACGCAAGCCGCCCCGAAGAGAAGCGGCTGTCGCTCACCAACTGGGAGGACGAAGGCATTGCCCCTGAAATCTTCGCCCGGCTGGTTGAGGGCGTGTACATGCAGTTCGCCGACGAGTTCGCGAAAATCCGCGCGATCGAGAACCCGTCGCTTCCTCTCGAACGGGCAGTGAAGGCAGCTGGAGAAGAGTTCGCGAAGACAGCGGAATTCATCGAGGCGAGGCGCAAGGCGTCGCTTTGGTTCTTCGCCAATGACGATCGTTCCGACAATCCGCTGTTTGAAGCCTATCTCGACAGTTTCGAGAACGGGGAGGTGGCCGCTGTTGGCGACGACAGTCCGGCAAAATCGGCCGCACTCAGGCCAGAGTTACGGATAGATACCGAGATCAAGAAAATTGCGCCGCAACTCGCTGAACAGCAAGCCGGAACCGGGCAGTCAAGGGGGGCTGACATGGGCATTGAAGACATCTTCCGCGCAATCATGAAGAAGGCGGAACACGGGGTTGAAAAGCTGGACAAGCTCGATTGGAGCAGCCTTTCAGCATCGCTGGACGCCATTTCTGATCTTCTGGATCGGGCACGGGCGGCCGTCGCCGCCTTGCCGCGCCAGCTGTCCAACGCCGCATTGCTTGCGCGCGCGCAGCACCTCGACAAGGAAGCCGCTGACATTTGCGAATTTCTCGGTATCGAACATGCATCGTTCGGCTTGCTTGAAGAGGGCAACATCGAACCTTCATCGGCTGAAACAGCCGGAAAGCATCTCGATGAGGGAGAAGCCGCTCTCGACGGCACGAAGCTTGCCGTGGCCTCCTACAAGGAACTCGAGGCGAAAATGTCGGCGGCCAAGCCCGCTGAAAAAATCCTCCTCACCCCGTCAATGAATGAAAAGGTCAGGGAAGCGGAAGCCGGCATCGGGGCCGTTGCATCGGCGCTAGCAAACGCCCTTGCGCATCTGGCTCCTGCCTCGCCTTCCCCTGACGGCGGAGACGGTCCCGGCAGGGGCATTTCCGATGAGACCCGGCAACCGCAGACCGATGCGCGTCAGGCTGAAATTAAGACGCAGGAAACGGCTTCCGCCCCCGTCGCTGTCGTTACCAGTGCGGAAAGCGAAGGCGGCCAGGATGCCGCCGACGACATTTTTGAGGAAGTCTTCCCAGAAGACGACATCCTGGAAACGGAATCTGCCGAAGACAGCAGCGTTCCGATGGCGGCACCGCTGCCGCAGGACGGCAACGCCGTTGCAGTGGTGCCCGAAGAAAGGCTTCAGACACCGCCTGCAGAAGACCTCGAAACCCTGAGGATAAACCGGACCCTCGACAGGTTCATGGCGTCGGGAAGCTATTCGCTTGCCTTCCACCTTGCCCGGGCATCAGAGCTGGAAGACCCGTCAAGGCCGCTTTTCTACACCTCGAAGGAGACAAAGCTCGCGGCGATTGCAGGACACCTCAATCATAGCGCTCTCCAGTCCAATCCCGACCTCGTTTCCTCATGGGTCAACGAGGCGCTCAGTTGCGTCGAAATGATCGAGCGGGATGCGAACGCGGAACGGGCGGCGGCACGGCTTCTCACATTGATGCCGTTGGCGACCGAATTGGCGATCTTCTCGCCATCCTACGGGAGCGCCGAAATCCTGCGCTCCATCAGCTCGCTTCCCGGAGGCCTCGGGAAGTATGCGGGCGAGGTTTTCAAGAATCTCGATTCCCTTAAGCACACCACCATTGTCCTGTCCCGTGTCATGCTTGCCAATGTCGCCGACGAAATGGACCTGACGAAGGCCCTGGACGAGAGCCGGGCGCATCTCCTCCAGAAAATCGAGGGCTTCCAGGCCCTGCGCTTCAGCTACCAACCCGGGAACAAGATCAAGAATGAGCTTTCCCGCAGCGACAATCTTATCGGCAAGCTGCGGAGCCAGATCATCAAGGATAAGGATAACGACGCGACCCTGGCTGCCGTCAAGGATTTTGCCGAGGCTCTCAAGGACCGTTCGACCATCATCGACCTGCTCGACGAAACGCATGCAATGCATCAAGACCGCTCGAAGGGGCTGGACGGCGTCGCGCGCAATCGGCTGGTTTCCTTCCTCGAGAACTTTCGGGATGCCGCCAACAGCTACATCGACCTCAAATCGGAAATGCGGGAGACCAGTTCGGCGGAGCGCCCAAAAGCTCGTGACCTCGCAAAGAAGATATCCGGCTCGCTGAACACGGTGACCGCCGCCGTGGAAGCAGCCTCACAGGACGAAGGCCTGATCGGAACGGCAGCCCGGCATGTCGCGCTGCGCCTGAAGAAGCTTTCGGCCATCGTCTCGGGCGAACAGGTGCCCACCGCCAGCAGCAACGAGTACCTCGAGGCTTGCCATGCCGAGATCGCCCTCATTCCCGAGCTCGACTATGGACGTTCCTGGCTGCCGAGTCCGTATGTTCCTGCGAGCTTGGTCGACCTCCTGTGTGCAGCGAGGCTCCCTTTACTCCCCCCGAAGGGACCGGAAAGGGATGAGGCTTTCGACAGCATCGTCCGCAAGCGCACGGAACGCGGCTCGTTCGTCGGCGCACGCATGCTTCTCGATGCCGCCGATTTCTTCAACATCAACCCTGAGCTGGCTGAAAACCTCGGCAAGGAAGTCGACGAAGGCATTCTCGCCGCAAAGGGGTCTATGAAAGAAGACATCGGCCAGGCCCGAAGGGTTGTCGAACGCGTCATGCGCTTCGGTTCGCTCCGGCAAGGAACCGATGCCGAGACGGCCGCCTCTCTTCTCGACCGCCTTGAAAAGATCGCGGCCGTGGACGTTCCCGTCACCCTTGAACCGGGTGCTCGCCTTCTGGAAGAAGTCGACGGCATATTCGATGTCAGCGTGGCTCAGGACGAAATCGAAGCTATCCGGGATCGCGCCCAAGCTCTGCTCGAGGAACCGCGCATCCGCCTCCAGAAGGACATCGACGAGCTGTCATCCAGCGGCATCGACCCCAGAATCTGCCAGAAGCTGCGGGCGCTTTGCGAAACCGACGATCTCCTCACGGCTGAAGAGCATATCCAGGAAGTCAGGAACGAAGGCCGCCTGCCCGAATCGCGCCGCCGCAACTGGAGGTTCGAAACTTTCCGGGATGAAGTGCTTCCCGCCCTCGAACACTACCGCGGCGAAATCGCCAGCAATGTGTCCCATGCGATCATGAACGGGGATGCGTTTGAAGGCATCGCCTTCGACCAGCTTTCCGAGACCCGCCGGGAGCAATCCGCCGAAATCGTGGCGGAATGGCGTGACTTGTTCCGCAAATTCCACATCAAGGACTACTCGGCTCACGTGGCGACCTTCCTTGAGAAGTTCAGCATAGGAGCCGAATTCAAGGACACAGCCGTCATCCCCGTGCCGCCGAGCGCTAAGGGAAAAATGTATGTCGGTGATTTCCGGCTCGACATACCGACCGACACCGAAAGCCTGCTGCTGCCTGATTTCGGTTCCCGGACCGAAGGCAATTACCGCGTCGCAATCAGCCAAAGCCTGCCTGCTGAAAGCACATTGCAGAAACTGCCCGCTGGCAACGGCCTGATCCTTATGGTCAGCGACATCGTCACGCTCGAAGAGAGGCGCAGGTTCCTTATCAGGAACCTCGCTGCGAACCGACGCATATTGTTGATCGATTCAGCAACGGTTTCCTTTGCCGTCAGCGAACCGCAGATCAGGGCGTTAACCCTGTTCGAACTTGCCCAGCCCTACAGCTTTGCCGAACCCTATGCCGACTGGGGCAGGAGTGCCGTCCCTCGTGAAATGTTCGTCGGCCGGGAGCAGGACATCCGGGCGATCCTCCTCGATAGCGGCTCCAATATCGTCTATGGCGGCCGGCGCATGGGCAAAACAGCCCTCCTGAAGCACATCGAAATGGAGTACAACGACCCGAAAACGGGCAGACTGGTTGCTTTCGTCGACGCCCATCAGATCGGCAAGGGGCACCTGACGACCAAGGTCATCTGGCAGGAGATCGCCAGGGCATTACCCCAGATTTTCCATCTCAATGCTCCGACGGATGCAGAACGGGTACCCCAGGTAATAAAGCGGTGGCTGGACGACGACAACCGACGTCGGGTCTATCTGCTGCTGGACGAATGCGACCAGTTCATCATCAGCGATGCGGCAAACGGCTATGCCGAGTTCCTGGCGCTTCAGCAATTGATGACCGACACCAACAGGCGCTTCAAGTTCGTGCTGGCGGGGCTGTCGAATGTCACCCGCCTCGTCCAGACAGGCAATCCGCCCCTCAAGCAGATTTCCGCCGATCCTCGGCGCATCGGTAGCCTGACAGGCGAAGAACGTACGGACGCAGAAGACCTCGTGCTCCGCCCTTTCGCGGCTCTCGGACTTGAACTGGAAAGGCAGGATATCTGGAGGATACTGTCACATTCCAATTACTATCCCGTCTTGATCCAGACCTATGCGAAGCATTTGTTGAAGAAGGTTCTCGCCACGACCCAGGCGACACAGAAACCCACCCTCAAGATACCTTCCCACCAGATCGCGAGCGTACTGGACGACCAGACTACTAAATCGGAGATCAAGACGATCTTCGACATGACGCTCGGAATCGACCTGCGGTACAAGCTGATCGCCTATGTCGTGGCGAGCCTCGTCTTCGAGGCGGAAGCGGAAGGCAGGATGGATGACGAGTTCACCACCCGTGAAATCCGCGAAACTTCCATCAGCTTCTGGGAGGCCGGCTTCAAGGACAAGAACCGCTTTTCCCTGTTCGACGACCTGCTCGACGAAATGGAGGGACTAGGCATTGTCCGCAGGGTCGGCACCGACCGCTGGACGCTGCGCTCGACCGCAGTCGTCCGCTTGCTCGGTACCCGCGACGAGATCGACACCGTCCTGCTCGATTTCACGGAGATGGAAGCCCCTATCGGTTTCGACCCGAAATCGCACAGGAGGGAGATCAAGGCCGCAAAGCATGTATTGCAGAAGCGGACCGTATCGCCACTCACATTGAGCCAGGAACGCGACATTCTGCTTTCCAGCTCAAGGGCGACCATTATTCTAGGCAACAAGCTCGCCGATTACGACATCGTCCCCGCCGTGCTCAAGACGGTTCCAGACTCCTTCTCTGACGGCGGCAATTACGACGTGCGGATTCTATCCGTAAACACGGCCGCCGAAATGGCGACCACTCTCCGTGACCAACGTGTCGTTCAGGGGAAGAAGGCAATAGCTGTCATCAAGCCTTCGGCACGGTGGACGGCCGAATGGGTCAAATCGGCGATCAATGCAAAGCCCGTTACTAAAGGGGATGTCCGGGTGATCTTCGTCGGAGGTCCGCAACACGCCGCTTCAGTCGTTGCCGACGGCCAGTTGGCCGGGTTGACGTCCCATGTCGAGATCATGGTGCTTGAACCATGGTCGACGGCGTTCTTCACCGAGATAGTCGACAAGGAGCATCCCGGCCCCACGATGCTGCATTACGAGACCCTGCTTGCCCAATACGGCGGGTGGAACGAGCCAATGTCGCAATATGTCGGCTACGCACAAAGGGTCAAACCGAAGCAGATGCCCGACGCCGTCGACGCGGCGGCGACCGGATTGACTGGAGAGTACGGAAAGGTGCTTGGGGAATTCATCGAGTTCAACGGGCAGGATCCCTTCAACGTCACCGATGCCGAGGCATTCCTCGAACTTAACCAAGACCTCAAGGCCTCCGGCATGACTGGAGACGCGCTAGTCCAGTACGGAACAATCATGGGCTTGCTGGCCGTTGCCCCGGCCAAGGCCGGGATCGAACGCCAGAAAAGTTCCTACCTGCCGACGCCTCTCACCGCCGGACTTCTTGGCATCACGGTGGCGGCCGCAGGATGATTGACCAGTCCTTGTTCTGGTCCCTGCCAGGCCCCTCTGGTTTTGTCGACGATATCGCCGAAGCTGTTGCGAAACATGGGACAGTTGCTATCCAGGCACCTCGCTACCGTGCGCCCGGACTGGCCGAGGCCGTCATTGAGAGGCTGGAAAACGACGGCTACGTGCCTGTCTTCAGGGTACCGAAAAAGTTAGGCGGTCCGATCATCCATCGGCTGGCCGCCGCTGGCGGAGAAATGCGCATGTCGATGCGTACCGCCGGCTCTCTGATCGACAAGCCCGAATTCAGGGGTGCCGGATTCTTCATCGAGGATATCGACAACGATGAATGGGACAGCTGGAGCACGTTCTTCAGGTCTTATTCAGCGGAATGGCGCAGGCGCTCCAATGAGGCCCTGAAGCCTGTCCTGGCAGCGCTGGTTCCTCCCGACGTCCCGAAACGCGACCTCGACCGCCTCTTCCCGGGCGCGCTTGTCCGCTGGAGCGGTCGCGTATCTTCCTTCGACATGAGAACTTACATCTCCAGGCGGACCGGCAGGTCCACCGGTCTGCCGCTTCTGGAAAAGGTCGCAATCGAGGTTGCGATATCGCTTTCAGGCTACGACCCGAGGCTTGCCGAATATCTGGTCACCCTCGATCCTATCTCCGCAGTTGATCCATGGGACACGCTGAAGGAAGCCTACGGCGGCAACGCCGACGTAAGGCCGTGCTGGGGAAACGGACTCGTCGATACGATCGATGGTGACGTCTACATTCACACAGCAAGCCTAATCGTAAGCGGGGCTCCGACCGCACCTTCATCGCCGGATCCTGACGGGGCACGTTGACGATCCGATATGGAGGATCGTTTTGTGTCCAGACTTGACCATAGACTTGAGCCGGAGGTCGAGATCCGGCGTTTCGAGGTCATCAACGGGGCGATGGGCCGCCGGCGCTGGTCGGCCGATGACCGGGCGCGTATCATTGAGGAGACGCTGGTGCCGGGAGCAGTGGTGTCGGCAGTGGCGCGCCGGCACGGTCTGACGCCGCAGCAGCTGTTCACCTGGCGGCGCGCGGCGCGCAAGCAGTTGGAGGCTGAGGCGCCACCCACCTTCGTGCCGGCGGTCGTGGTCGCGCCTGAACCGGTGGAGACGAAGGACCCAAAGCCGCGAACAAAGCGGCGAGCCCCACGACGACGTGCAGCCGTGATAGAGCTGGAGGCGTCGGGCGTCACGGTGAAGATCGGCGACGGCACATCGCCGGCCATGATCGCGGCGGTGATCCGCGCATTGAAGGCCACGTCGTGATCGGCCCGACCGGCGCCGTGCGCGTCATGGTGGCGACGAAGCCGGTCGACTTCCGCAAGGGGGCCGAGGGCCTGGCCGCGCTGGTTCGCGAGACGATGGGCGCCGATCCGTTCTCCGGCGCGATCTACGTCTTCAGGGCCAAGCGCGCCGACCGGATCAAGCTGGTCTACTTCGACGGCACCGGCGTGTGCCTGCTGGCGAAGCGACTGGAGGACGGAAAGTTCTGCTGGCCTGCCATCACCGATGGCGTGGTCAGGCTGACGGCGGCGCAGCTGCAGGCGCTGCTGGAAGGGTTGGACTGGCGGCGCGTGCATGACGCCCGCGAGACGCGCGCGCCGGTCGCGGCAAGTTGATTCCATGGGTGGCCGAAGACGCTAGCAAAGCATTGGAATGCATGATTGAATCGGCCTCGTGAGCAACCCGGCCGAGCCACTGACCAACGATCTGATCGCGCTTCAGGCGATGCTCGCGGCCGAGCGCGCCGAGAACGAGCGGCTGCGCCAGATCATCAAGGAACTGCAGCGTCACCGCTTCGGCCGCAGGGCCGAGAGCCTGCCCGTCGAGCAGCTGCTGCTGGGTCTGGAAGAGGCCGAGCAGGTCGAGGCCGAAGGCTTCGCCAGGGAAGACGCCGCCGATCCCGCTAAGCGCGAGGCTCGCGCCCAGAAGCGCCGCGCCAACCGGGGCGCCTTGCGGGTGCATCTGCCGCGGGTCGAGCAGGTCGTCGACATCGAGGACAAGGACTGCCCCTGCTGCAGCGGTCCGCTGCACGTCATGGGGGAGGATCGTTCCGAGCGCCTCGACATCGTGCCGGCCCAGTTCCGCGTCATCGTCACGCGCCGCCCGAAATATGCCTGCCGGGCCTGCGAGGAGATTGTGGTGCAGGCGCCCGCACCCTCGCGCCTCGTTGAGGGCGGCATTCCGACAGAAGCGACCGTCGCCCATGTGCTGGTGTCGAAGTATGCCGACCATCTTCCACTCTACCGCCAGGCGCAGATCTATGCACGCCAGGGCGTCAATCTCGACCGCTCGACGCTCGCCGACTGGGTCGGCAAGGCAGCCTTCCTGCTTCGGCCGATCCACGAGCGGCTGTTCGAGCGGCTGAAGGCGTCCGGCAAGCTCTTCGCCGATGAAACCACGGCGCCGGTGCTCGATCCCGGCCGCGGCCGCACCAAGACGGGCCAGCTGTTCGCCTATGCAAGGGACGATCGACCCTGGGGCGGGGTCGATCCGCCCGGCGTCGCCTATCTCTATGCGCCCGACCGTAAGGCCGAGCAGCCGCTGCGGCATCTTCAGGGCTTCATCGGAATCCTGCAGGTCGACGGCTACCCCGGATACCGGGCGCTGGCCGAGCGCAATGCCGTGAGCCTGGCGTTCTGCTGGGCGCATGTCCGGCGCCGCTTCTACGAACTGGCCCAGTCCGGCCCGGCGCCGATCGCCACGGAGGCGCTCGCCCGCATCGCCGAGCTCTACAGGATCGAGAACGAGATCCGGGGTCGCCCGGCGGAAGAGCGGCGCGCCGCGCGCCAGGAGAGAAGCCGTCCCATCATCGATGCCCTCCAGCCATGGCTACGCGAAAAGCTCGCGCTGGTCAGCCAGAAGAGCAAGCTTGCCGAAGCGATCCGCTACACGCTCGCGCGCTGGGCCGGGCTCGCCCACTTCCTCGACGACGGCCGCGTCGAGATCGACTCCAACATCGTGGAACGCAGCATCCGCCCCATCGCCCTCAATCGGAAGAACGCCCTCTTCGCCGGCTCCGACGGTGGTGGCGAACACTGGGCGACGATCGCCTCGCTCATCGAGACCTGCAAACTCAATGGCGTCGACCCCTACGCCTACCTCGCCGACGTCATCACCCGCATCGTCGCCGGCCATCCGCAGAACCAGATCGACGACCTGCTGCCCTGGGCCTATGCCCCCGAGCCACTCAAGGCCGTGGCCTGAGAACAGCGCTTACGCCTAATCGCTGCCGACGACAGAAAGGCATTCGACATCCGGCGCTGGCGCGCGGTCAGCGGCCCTGTGCTCGACTTCAATGCGGCCGTATGCAGGCACTTCGCAGACGTTTATGCGAGTTTGATCGAGGCCAGGCTTCCATGGCGCGTGGTATGGCAGCATGGGGAGAAGCTCATCACCAACAGATATGACATGGAGAATAAATATCTGCGGGATTGTCTCGGCGACACCCTCGAACACCCGGAAATATCGTTTCTCAGGCAAACGGCAAAAGCTCGCAATGACATCGCCCACAATGAAATTCCGTCTGGCTCGTTGCTGAGCACCCTTTCGGCGAGATGGAAGACATATGGCTTCAGCAGAAAGAAAGAGACGGTCGGCTGGAACTGGCCCAGATGCGGCCAGAAACTCATCGTGATGGTCGGTCCGAGCGGTGCAGGTAAGAGCACTTACGCGAAAACGAACTATCCACCTGATGAGATCGTATCAGCCGACGCTATCCGGGAGGAACTCTTCGGCACCTCGGTGGTCACCGGACCACAAACCAAGATCTTCGAGGCCGTTACCGATCGGGTAGTCGCCAGGCTGTCACGGGGGGAAAGCGCTGTTCTGGATGCAACTAACATCAAGAAGCGCGACCGCCTGAAGATCGTGGACTTGGTTCCAGACGACATGGCGGTTGAATATGTCGTGCTGGACCGGGATATGGACGAGAAGCGGCGCGATGGCGGCTGGCGCAACGCAAGAGACGGCCTGCTTGAAGGTCATGCAGACATCTTCGCTACCGAAATCGATGACATTCTTGCGGGAGATCAACGACCCAACGTTCAGGTGACTGATAAACGGCTAATCAATTATTACGGAATTTCTGCTTGACATTGCCGAATCGCATTTTGCGCGTTTATTTTGGGACCGAGACAGACGATGGTTGATTCCAAAATGAATAGCCTCTGGCCATGATGGCTCGAAGGATAACCATAACCGCCGTCGAAACGCCTGGGACCAAATCGCAGCTTTAGTCGTCTAATGGCGGCTTCCAGGAGCGGCCGCAGTTAGGCTGAGTGTCTAATATGGGGGCGCATTGCTGCCGTCAGGGCCGATCACAAGTTCGGCCCTAACGACGTCTCGCTCGAAGTCATGGGCGGTTCCGCCGAGCCGACCATTTGTCGGACGCAGCATCCGCGGCTGCTTCCGCGCTGTCGACGGCATCCACGGCTGCCGCCTTGAGTTCGGCTCCGGCCGCCGAGGCGACATCGGATACTCGGTCCACGAGCTGCTTGCCTTGCGGCATCAGACCCTGACGATCCGCCTCGTTGCGCGCCGCACGATATGCATCGGAGCCGACTTCCCTGGCTTTGTCGATGCCCTCGGCGACCAGTTCCCCTGCGCCCTCGCGCGCCTTCGAACTCGCGTCGCCCAGATATTCTCTTTCCACCGATGTGGTCGGCAACATAGCGCCGATCGCGGCACCTACTGCCACGCCGAGCGCACCCAGCACCAGCGGCTCCCTATCGAGCGCGTCGAAAAACGTCGACTTGGCGCGCGCCGCCGCGTCTGCACCGGCCTGAGACGCGTGGCTGAGGCTGTCGGCAGCACCGTCTCTCAGATCATGCATCGTTCGCGCGGCAGACTCTGAAAGCTCGCCAGCCGTCTCGCTGACCTTTTCGCCCAGCGCGGACGCAGACGCGCGAAAGCCTGTCCCGGCGGAGGCAGACGCGCCCGATCCGAAAGAGGTCGAATTGCTTGTGTTTGCACCATAGGTGTTGCTGCCGGCCATCGGACGACCGGACGGGCGATCGCCAGACAACGCGTTCCGGTTCGGCAGCCCGTTCGTGCCGCCGGGTCCCGAGCCCATCATCAGCCATGCCAGGCCGCTTCCGACCATGGCCAGCGCAAGAGGGTTTTCCCGGACTTGCGTCTTCAGGTTGCCCAGCATCTGGTTGATGTCCCCATCTTTAAAGTAGTTTACTACTTCGTCCATCAACTGGCCCGGCGACATCTTGTCTTGCAGATGCTCAGCGGTGTCGGCGATCTGGGCACGGACACGTTCGGCATCGCGTTCGAGTTCGGCGGTGGATTGTTCAGTCATCGTACTTGCTCCTTGGCGAGGTTGGCGTCCCTGCGCAACTGGTCGGCAGTGTGGGTGGGGGCGAGTTCGGAGGGTTTCATGTTGGCTGAACCGCGCTTGACGAGAATGACGCCAACGATTGCGACGACGATGCCAACCAGCAGTGACGCCCAGCCGGCGCCCAGGCCAGCATTTGCCAGGGCTACCACGAGCGCTTGGAGCAGGATCAGCAACGCAGCGAGCAACAGCAGCGCGCCGGCGCCGATCTCCATCGCGCTGTTGCCAACCTTGTGAGCGCTTGCGGCAAGTTCGCTGCGCAACAGTTTTCCTTCGGTCTGGACGAGGGTGGAAAGCTGGCGCAACAGATCGGAGATCAGACTCGGAATGCTTCGATTGTCCGTTTCGGGTGTCATTGAGTCATCCCCCTGTCATCGCGCGTCGACGTGCTGGGAGAGCCGTCCATGCCCGGGCGCGATCCGTCCGGCTTTGCGGTTGACGGAGGCGTCCCGGCGGCTGTGAATCGACCGAGTGCCACGCCGGCCAGCACGGATCCCGCAAGGAAGCCAATCGGGTTGTCCCGGCCGAACTGGCGTACGGTCTCGATGATCTCGCCGGTGGACTTGCCGTGCAGCGAGCGGGAAAGACCTTCCAGCCCCGACGCTGCATGCGCAACCATTTCCGCAGCTGGACCAGACTGATCTCTGCTCAATTGGTCGCTCGCAGCGCGCAACGCGTCGGCGAAGACGTCCATGTGCGACGCTGCGATATTCTTGACGTTGTCGGCTTGCTGCTCGGCTGCGTGCTGGGCTTCGCTGCCAAGTGCCTTGGTTTCGTCCTTTATGGATTTAGAGAATCCGGACGCCCTGTCACGAAGGGATTGCTCGAGATCGTTTGTGCCTTCACCCGGGCCTCGGAGGGAATTTTCCTCGCCGGTCGTGCTGCTCGAGGCAGTGCCAGTATCGTTCATTGTACACTCCTATCGGATTGCGTAGCGACGAGATCAGAGGTCACCGCGCCGCCGCTGTTACCGCGCCGCCCTGTTATTGAATGCCAACTGTTCAAAGCACAGGATGTTCCACCGAGTTCGCGCTCTCCCCCGGCTCGCGGTTCCCAAGGTGGAATAATGAAGGGCGTCCCCACGGTGGACGTTCTCAGCAGGAAGAGAAGGGGCCGCGCTCGAATCCGCATGGCTGGCGTTCCCGCAAGCGTGGGGTTTCGTACGAGAAACTTCCATCCTGGCTTCGTCGCCAGCGGCTGCAAGCCGCCTGCTATCGGCGCGACGTTGACAAGCCATGCCGATAGTCGGGCCCGCTATGACTTTTGGGGACGAGGTATAAAGTCTGCTGCAGCTAGGGCCTGGCCATACCACGCAGATGAAAGGCGGGTTTCGGGAGTCGCGGTACCAACCGAGCGCGACCGAAAAGGGGACGCATTACTACCGCGCTTTGGGCAAACGCAAAACTTGCCCGAACGGCAGAAATTTGGGCGCGAGACTGCCGTGATGTGCGTTGGTGGGGACGGTCGGCGTTCCCGGTGGATGTCGGGCAAGTGGAACTATTCAAACTGTCGCAGGGTTTATCGCCTTCGTTTATCTGTTCACGGTGTCACTTTTTTCAAAGTGGGACCCGGGTACATGAGTTTAGCAGCCCTCCAGATCAATCGAACCACATGTGTCCAGCGTCCGAACTAAAAGGTCTCGGCCACGTGACGTGAAAGGATTGAAGATGACCGTCGTGCTTGCCACCGTCTGCAAGGATGGCGTCGTGCTGGGCGCGGACTCCCAGATTACAGATAAGGGGCGAGGCATGACCTACCCTGCCGAAAAGCTCCACCCCTTGGGCGAGTTTG
>VFQR01000209.1_pt1 | contig 115287 bp, 123 predicted proteins | sample 3512321 | NCBI WGS metagenome assembly VFQR01 (sample SAMN10412374, study PRJNA504923) | tailings metagenome | isolation source: Relicate 3 Philex TSF1 revegetated site | place: Philippines: Tuba, Benguet | collected 2017-08-29 | reverse complement strand
CGTTGAATCAGAAACCCTCAACCTTGGGAATCCCCAAAATGTCACCACAGACTAGCCGTCGCGCTTGGCCTGCGCCTTCTTCGTCGCCTGCGAGACGCTGCCGACCTTGGCGCCCGGCACCCTGGTGGCGCGCTTCGGATTCTCGACCGGCGCCGTGCCCGTCCGCGCCGTCGGCCTGTTCGCCGGGCGGCTGTCGCCGGCGGCGCGCCGTGCGTCCAGCACCCGGCGCTGCGCCGCGATCATCTGCTCGCGGCTGACGTGCGCGCGGCGGCGCTCGAATTCGCTGTTCACGCGCTTGAGCGCCTGCGCGAACACCTGCTTGCGCTGCCTGGGCCGCTCGTAGGTGCCCGGAAAGCTGCCGCCGCGCGGCTCTGCCTTGCCGCGCGCGATCCGCCGCTTCTCGTGGCCGAGGTCGCGCTGCTTGTCGTGCAGGCTGCGAAGCCGCCGGCCCGTCTCGGACAGATCCTCGTCGGACAGGGCCTTCACGGCGGGCAGGTGGGTCCGCTCGACCAGCGTCCATTCCTCATGGTCGAGAAGCGATTTCTCCGTTGCGCGGCTGATCGACATTCGCTGTCTCCCCTTCGGATTGTCAGTCGGTTGCCGACAAGGTGGCGTGGCGGCATCGCGCGCGCAAGGCTCAGGGGCGGCAGGCGGCCCAGAGGCTGAGCGCCTGTACGGTTTCGGGCACGTCATGCACCCGAAGCCAGGCCACCCCGGCCTCCGCACCGCGAAGCGCCAGCGCAAGGCTGCCGGGAAGCCGTGCCTCGGGCGGCGCCGGCCCGGACAGCGCCGGGATCAGCGATTTGCGGCTTGCGCCCAGCATCAGCGGCACGCCGAGCGCATGGAAGGCCTCGAGATTCCTCAGGATCGCGCGGTTGTGATGCAGGCCCTTGGCAAAGCCGATCCCCGGGTCGGCGATGATCCGCGCGCGGTCGATGCCTGCCGCCACGGCGGCCTCGATGCGCGCGCCCAGCTCCGCCAGAACCTCCGCGACCGGGTCGGCATAGCTTGCCAGTTCCTGCATGGTGGCGGGCGTGCCGCGCATGTGCATCAGCACGACCGGCACGTCGCTGGCGGCTGCCACCCCGAGGCTGTCGGGGTCGGCCGACAGCCCCGACACGTCGTTCAGCATCCGGGCGCCGGCCGCCAGCGCCGCGCGCATCAAGCCGGCCTTCATCGTGTCGATGGAAACGGGAACGCCGGCCGCCACCAGCCCCTCGACGACGGGCAGCACGCGCCGAAGTTCCTCGGCAGGCGACACCGGCGCGGCACCCGGTCGCGTGCTCTCCCCCCCCACATCGACCATGGCGGCGCCTGCCGCCTGCATCGCGAGCCCGGCCTCGACAGCGGCCCGCGCATCGGGCAGGCGGCCGCCGTCCGAGAAGCTGTCGGGGGTGACGTTCAGGATCCCGAGGATCCGCGGAACCGCCGTCATGCGGGGTAGGACAGCAGCGCGACCGGCTCGACCCCGAGGGCGCGCAGCCGCCCGGCTCCGCCCAGCCCCTCGAGTTCCAGGACGAACAGCGCGCGGCCGACGGTGCCGCCGGCCTTGCGCAGCAGGCTGACCGCGGCCTCGGCCGTGCCGCCGGTCGCCAGCACATCGTCGACCAGCAGCAGGCCTGTGCCGGCCGGAAAGCTGTCGGCGTGCAGCTCCAGCCGGTCGCTGCCATATTCCAGCGCATAATCGTGGCCGATCGTCTCGGCCGGCAGCTTGCCGGCCTTGCGGATGATGACGAGACCCTTCGTGCAGGCATGCGCCAGCGCCGCGCCGAACAGGAAGCCGCGCGCCTCGATTCCGGCGATCAGGTCGAACGCGCCGGCGCGGTCCTTCAGCGCCTCGGTCGTGGCGGCGAAGGCCGCGCCGTCTGCCAGCAACGGCGTCAGGTCTCGGAAGCGGATTCCGGGCTTCGGGAAATCAGGCACGGTGCGCACGAAGCGCGCGATGTCGTCGAGCGTCATGGCAGCCACCCCATCAGTCGAAGAAGCGCGGCGCAAGGGCCCTCAGATGCGCAGCCGGCTCCACCGGCCACTGGGCGCGCGGCGTCACGATGGCGCCATCGAGCGCCCGTTCCCAGCCCTCGGCGCTGGGAATGGCGAGTGGGCTTGCCACGAGATTGCGCGACACGGCCTGGACCAGTTCGAGCGCGCGGGCGCGGTTGGCGGCGAGCACCGCCAGCACATCGGTGGTCGAGACACCGGCTTCCCCGTCCCGCCAGCTGTCGAAGTCGGTCACGAAGGCGGCGATCGCATAGGCCATCTCGGCCTCGCGGGCGAGCGCGGCTTCCGGCCCGGCCGTCATGCCCACGACGTCGAAGCCCTGGGCCTTCGCCAGCCTCGATTCGGCGCGCGTCGCGAACTGCGGCCCCTCGATGGTCAGGTAGGTGCCGCCGTCGCGGTGGGGAATGGCGCACGCTTCGGCCGCCTGGGCCACGCGCCCGGCAAGATCGATCGAGACCGGATCGGCAAGCCCGACATGGACGACCAGGCCGTTGCCGAAGAAGCTGCGCGGCCTCGCATGGGACCGGTCGACGATCTGGTGCGGGATGGCGAGGCTGCCGGGCGGCAGGTCGGGCCGGAAGCTGCCGACCGCCGAGACGGAGAGCACCGCCGTGCACCCGCGTGCCTTCAGCGCCGCGATGTTGGCGCGCACGTTGATCTCGGACGGCGCGATGCCGTGGTGCGGCCCGTGGCGGGGCAGGAAGACGATCGGCAGGCCGGCGACGTTGCCTTCCGTCAGCGCATGGCTGGGGAAGCCCCAGGGCGTTTCCTGCGACAGGCGCAGCGCCTGCGCCAGTCCCGGAAGGTCGTAGAGGCCGCTGCCGCCGAGGATCCCGAGTTTCATCCGTGCATCCGTCAGATCGAATCGAGGGCCTGCGCCATGTCCGCGATGAGGTCGCCGGCATCCTCCACGCCGATCGAGATGCGAACCAGATTGGGGCTGATGCCCAGTGCAGCCTTGCGCTCCTCGGGCACGGACAGGTGCGTCATGGCGGCCGGCGCCGAGGCGAGCGTTTCCGTGCCGCCCAGGCTGACGGCGAGCCTGGCGATCACGAGCGCGTCGAGGAAGGCGAAGGCCTCGCGCTCGCCCCCCTTCAGATAGAGCGAGAAGGTGGAGCCGGCGCCCGAGCAGTGGCGGCGGTAGATGTCCCCCTGGCGGCCGGGATCGTCCGCCAGGAAGCCGAGATAGCCGACATGCTCGACCCTGGGATGGTCGCGCAGAAAGGCGCAGACCTGCTCGGCATTCTCGCCGGCGCGGCGCATGCGGAGTTCCAGCGTCTCGAGGCTTCTCAGCAGCATCCAGGCGGTGTTGGGATCGGTGATGGTGCCCACCGTGTTCCGCATCATGCGGATGGGCGTGATCAGCCGCTCCGCCCCGACGACGGCGCCGGCCACCAGATCCGAATGGCCGCCGGCATATTTGGTCAGGCTGTAGACCGACAGGTCGGCGCCGGCGCCGAGCGGCTGCTGCCACAGCGGCCCGAGGAAGGTGTTGTCGATGGCGATCGGCGGCGGGTCGGACGGGAACAGGGCGTCGCGCGCGGCACGGACGGCCTGCACATCGACGAGCGCATTGGTCGGGTTGGCCGGGCTTTCGAGATAGACGAGCGCGACGCGGCCGCGCGCCTGGGCGGCCTTCATCACGGCCTCGATCTCGGCGCGGGTCGCGCCGGCCGGGAAGTCGAGCCAGCCGACCCCGAATCGGCCGAGGATGCGGGCGATCAGCGTTTCCGTCGCGGCGTAGAGGGGGCCCGAATGGACGATCATGTCGCCCGGCGCGCAGAAGGTGAGCAGCAGGGTCGCGATCGCCGACATGCCCGAGGAAAAGCTGAGCGCGTCCTCGGCATCCTCCCACACGGCGAGGCGATCCTCCAGGATTTCCTGGTTGGGGCCGTTGAAGCGCGAATAGACGAGGCCCTCCGCCCCGCCGGGGCGCCTGCCCGTGACGCCCTCGAAGTGCCGCTTGCCGGCGGCTGCCGATTCGAACACGAAGGTGGAGGTCAGGAAGATCGGCGGCTTCAGCGCGCCTTCCGACAGGCTCGGGTCATAGCCGTGGCCCATCATCAGGGTGGCGGGCTTCAGGCGCCGGTTGCCGATGGCGGTGACATCCGGCCTCGGGCGTCGCCGCGCCGTGCCGGCCGGGTCATTCTCATTGTCCATGCTGTCGCTTCCCAGAGCCGGATTGCGACACAATGACATGGGCGTGATGCTTTTGCCAACGGCTTGCCCTGCGCGGCGGGGCCGGGCATCGTGCCGGCCGACCGGAAGGAGAGGGGCGATGGGCGGCAACGGCATTCTCGAGGCGCTGGGCGGCAGCGGCGGCCTCGCGCAGATGGCCCGCGAGCTGGGGATCGACGAAAGGACGGCCATGGCCGGCGCGGCGGCCCTGCTGCCGATGGTGATGGGCGGGTTCAGCAAGCAGGCCGCGGCCTCGCCGCAGGGGGTCGAGGGGCTGGCCGGCATGCTGGGGCAGATGGGCGGCGGCAGCCTGCTGGAAGCCGTGCTGGCGCCCCGGCCCACGCCGGTCGACCAGGGCAATGCCGTGCTGGGCCAGATCTTCGGCTCGAAGGATGTGAGCCGGGCGGTTGCCGACCGCGCGGCTTCCGCCTCGGGCGTGGGATCGGACATCCTGCGCCGGATGCTGCCGATGATCGCCATGGCGGCGGCCGGCATGATGGCCAAGCAGGCCTCGGCCAGTTCGGGCAGCGGCGGCCTCGGCGGCCTCGTCGGGCAGGTGCTGGGCGGGCTTTCGGGCGGCGGGCGGCAGCCGGCCGGCGGGCTGGGCGCCATTGCGCAGATGCTCGATGCCAACCGCGACGGCAATCCCCTCGATGACATCATGCGGATGATGGGGCGCTGAGCGGGCGCCCGGCGCTCAGGCCGGCCGCCCCCAGTCGCCACCGGCCTGCAGGCGCTGTTCCTCCAGCACCTGCAGCGTGAACAGCGTGGCCCGCGTCTCGCCGTCGATCACGCCATCCACGCGGGTCTGCCGGAACCGGCGCTGGAAGGCGCGCACGGCTGCGGCCAGATCGGTGATGTCATAGCCGAAGCGCTCGAGCGCGAGCGCGAAGGCGCCGTCCGGCCAGCCGGGGTCGGCCAGCAGCTTCTCGGGCCGGGCGATCGCGACGCGGTGGCGGGCGAGTCGCACCCAGTCGAACAGCTCGCCGGGATCGTCCTTGCGGGTGGGGGCGACGTCGGAATGAGCGATCACGTCGGCGCGGTCGATCCGGTGGCGCACACACAGCGTCGCGACCAGCCGCAGCACCGAGCGCATCTGCGCGTCCGGAAAGGGGCGATAGCCCCATTCATGGCCCGGATTCTGGATCTCGATCCCGATCGAGCGGCTGTTGATGTCGGTGAGGCCCTGCCAGCTCCCGGCGCCGGCGTGCCAGGCGCGATCGGTGTCCTCCACCATCTGCACCATCCGCCCGTCCTCGTGGACGAGATAGTGGGACGACACGCGGGAGTCGGGATTGGTGAGCCACTGCACCGCGGCCTCGCCATCGGTCATGCCGGTGTAGTGGAGCACGATGAACCGGAGCGGCGCGCGCCGCTCGTTGTAGTTGGGGCTGGGGCGCCACTCGATCTCGTCGGCGAGGCTCATCTTGCCGCTGCTTCAACCGATTTGCGCGCCGTGCGCAAGGCGATGATGGAGACACCGACCAGCGTGAGCGCGCCGCCCAGCCACATCAGCGGCGTGACCGGCGTGCCATAGGCCAGCGTCGCGAAGCCGACGGCGAGCAGCGGCGTGGGCAGGGTGAAGGGGGTGATCATGCTGACGGGGTAGCGCTGCAGCAGCCAGGCCATGCCGGCATGGCCGACGAGGCTGGCGGCGATCGCCGAATAGACGACCCAGGCGAAGGCGCCCAGCGGCACCGCCGGGAGGGCAGCGATCCCGCCGGGCTCCAGCAGGGCGCTGGCCACGAGCAGCAGGGGAATGGAGACGATCGCCTGCCAGGCATAGAGGGTCAGCACCGGGATGCCCGTCAGCCGGCGGAACATGAGGTTGCCGGCCGCCCAGCAGCAGGCCGCCCCGAAGGTGAGGTAGATGCCCAGCCGCTCGTCGGCGATGCGCGGGTCGAACACCAGCAGCGCGACTCCGGCGAGCGCCAGCAGGATGCCGACGGTTCGCCGCCAGGCGATTCGCTCGCCGTCGATCAGGATGGCGAGGATCAGCGACAGCGGCACGCCCAGCTGGCCGGCAATCGCCAGCGCCGACAGGTTGGTCGCCACCTGGTAGCTCGCCGCCCCCAGCCCGAACTGGAGCGCGCCCGTCACCACGCCCGTCAGCAGCACCAGGCGCATGCGCCCCTCGACGAGCTTGAGCGACGAGGCGCACACCAGCAGCACGACCGCATAGCGCAGCGCCACCGACAGCAGTGGCGGCATGGCCGTGACGGCTTCCTTGATGGCCACGATGTTGAACGCCCACAACAGGTCGATCAGCAGGATGAAGCCGATGTGGACGGGGCGCATCGGGGGCGCTCAGCCGGCCCGGCCCGACAGCGTCGCATAGGCAGCGTTGATCGCGGCCATGCGCGCTTCGGCGACCCGGATGAACTCGGGCGGTGTCCCGCTGGCGATATGGCGGTCGGGATGGTGCTCGCGCACCAGGCGCCGCCAGGCGGCGCGGATGTCCTCGGCGCTGGCGCCCGGCTCGACCCCGAGCACGGCGTGCGGATCGTCCGGCGCCAGCGGGATGTGCCGGGCACGGATCGCCGCCCACTGGGCAGCCGAAAAGCCCATCAGCCCGGCGACCCGCTCGAGGAAATCGACTTCGGCCGGGTGCACGCCATCGATGGTCGCGATCATCAGCAGCGCCTCGAGCAGATCCTCGAGCACCGGCGAGCCGGCGCCCAGCAGCTCGGCGGCCTGGCGGGCATAGGCCTCGTGGCCGTCCGCCGACTGCGCCGCGAGCCGATAGAAGCGCCACATGTTGGCGGTTTCGGATTCGGGCACGTGGAACAGGCGCCGGAAGGCCTCCCCCTCGCGCGCCGAGGCATGGCCATCGGCCTGCGCCATCTTGGCAGCCAGCGCGATGGCGGCGATGGTGAAGGCCACCTGCCGGCGTTCCGGCGACGCGGCGCGCACCGCGAGCGCGCGATCGACCGCCGCCCCGATGGCCGCACCTGCCAGCGCGCCAAGCGGCCCGCCAAGCGCCAGGCCGGCGGCCGAGCCGACGAGAAGTGCCCAGATCGCCATTGCGCCCGCGCCGTTAGCCCCGGTCGGCCGGCTTGACCAGTTCGATGCTGCGCCGCGCTGCCCTGTCGGCGGTCAGGCTTGCCGTCTGCGGGCGCGCGGGGGCGGCTCCAGCGGCAGCACGCGCTGCGCCGTCATCCGGCCGTCGCCGGCCTGCACCAGCTCGAACTCCACCCGCGTTCCGGCCTCGATCCGGTCGAGCCCGGCTTCGCCCAGCGCCGAGGCATGCACGAAGACGTCGCGCGGGCCGAGATCGGGCCGGATGAAGCCGAAGCCCCGCGCGCTGTCGAACCAGAGGATCTCGCCCTGTGCCAAGCCCTTGTCCCCGATGTCCCCGGTGTCCCCGGTGTTCCCGATGTGCCGCAACCCCCCTGGTTAGGCCGGGGTTTCGACACACGCAACGGGCACGAAGCCGTCGGCCGACCGGCGCCACAGTGTGAAGCCGCCACCCGGCAGCGCGATCAGCCACAGCCAGCCGGGGATCAGGGCGCCCTCGGCATCCTGTCGGCTGGGCCCGGGCCGGCCGTTCGGGTGGGAATGCCAGCAGCCAAGGATCGCCGGGCCGCCAGCCCGTGCGCGCCGGTGCGTCTCGAAGAGGTGGGCCGGGTCGATCTCGAAGCGGCGCGCGGGATCGGTGGCGACATTGCGCGCACGGGTCGCGTCCGTGATCAGGCCGGTGTCGCCCAGCAGCAGCCCGCAGGCTTCCTGTGGGCCGGCGGCCACAGTCGCCGAGCGGATCGCGCGCGCGGCGCCGGCGCCGATCCGCACGAGGCTTGAAGCGGACGGGATCGTTCCGACATGCATTGCTGCATGATGGCGGTGGGCACAGGGCAGGCGCAAGCCGCCGACGAACAGGCGATCGTCGAGATGGCAGGCACGCTGTCGGCCGACCAGGCCGGCTGGCGGCTCGACCGGGCGCTGGCCGCGACCTTCCCCCTGCTCTCGCGAGAGCGGCTGAAGGCGCTGGTGTCCGCCGGGGCGGTCACGCTGGCGGGCCAGGCCGTGCGCGATCCGGCGCTGAAGGTGAAGGGCGGCGAGGCGGTCGGCCTGTCGGTGCCGGCCCCCCGCCCGGCCGGGGCCCGGGCGCAGGCCATCGCGCTCGACATCCGCTTCGAGGATCCGCACCTGCTGGTCGTGGACAAGCCGGCCGGGCTGGTCGTCCATCCGGCCGCCGGCAATCCGGACGGCACGCTGGTCAACGCCCTGCTGCATCATTGCGCCGGCCGCCTGTCCGGGATCGGCGGCGTGGCCCGGCCGGGGATCGTCCACCGGATCGACAAGGACACGTCCGGCCTTCTGGTCGTCGCCAAGACCGACCGCGCGCATGCCGGGCTCGCCGACCAGTTCCGGCAGCACAGCATCGGCCGGCGCTACCTCGCGCTGGTGGCCGGCGTGCCGGCGCCGCCGGCCGGCCGGATCGAGACGAACCTCGCCCGCTCGCCCGTCAACCGGCAGAAGGTTGCCGTGGTCGCGCCGCCGCGCGGCAAGCACGCCGTCACCCACTACCGCCTGCTCGAATCGCTGGCGGGCGCGGCCCTCGTCGAGTGCCGCCTCGAGACGGGGCGCACCCACCAGGTCCGCGTCCATATGGCGCACATCGGCCATCCGCTGCTCGGCGATCCGGTCTATGGCCAGGGTCGAATGGGGAACAAGCTGAAGGACATGGGGTTCAGAAGGCAGGCCCTGCATGCGGCAGGCCTCACGTTCCGGCATCCCGTCACGAAAGAAATCCTTTCGTTCGAAAGCCGGCTGCCCGACGATATTCAGGCTCTCTTCAGGGCGCTGCGGCCTGATGCCGGGCGAGAGAGGCCGAGGAGCAAGACATGACGAGCAATCTGCCCGCCAGCATTCCGGCCCTGGGGCCCGACGCCAGCCTCAACCGCTATCTCTCCGAGATCCGCAAGTTCCCGCTCCTGGCGCCCGAAGAGGAATATATGCTCGCCAGGCGCTGGCAGGAGCATCAGGATCCGGAAGCGGCCACCCGCCTCGTCACCTCCCACCTCAGGCTCGTCGCCAAGATCGCCATGGGCTATCGCGGCTATGGCCTGCCCGTCTCCGAGCTGATCGCCGAGGGCAATATCGGCCTGATGCAGGGCGTGAAGAAGTTCGAGCCGGAGCGCGGCTTCCGCCTTGCCACCTACGCCATGTGGTGGATCAAGGCCTCGATCCAGGAATATATCCTGCGCAGCTGGAGCCTGGTGAAGATCGGCACCACGGCCGCCCAGAAGAAGTTGTTCTTCAACCTCCGCCGGCTGAAGGGCAAGCTGGAGGCCATCGAGGATGGCGACCTGCACCCCGACGACGTGAAGAAGATCGCCCGCGACCTCGGCGTGACCGAGGACGAGGTCGTCTCGATGAACCGCCGGATGATGAAGGGCGGCGACACCAGCCTGAACGCGCCGCTGCGCGAGGATGGCGAGGGCGAGTGGCAGGACTGGCTGGCCGACGAGGGCCCCACCCAGGACGTGATGGTGGCCGAAGCCCAGGAGGCCGACATCCGCCACGACCTGCTACGCGAGGCGCTGCTCACCCTCAACGAGCGCGAGCGGCACATCCTGACCGAGCGGCGGCTGGCCGAGGAACCCAAGACGCTGGAGGAGCTGAGCCAGAGCTACGGCATCAGCCGCGAGCGCGTGCGCCAGATCGAGGTGCGCGCCTTCGAGAAGCTCCAGAAGGAAATGGTACGCCTCTCGCGGGAGCGACGGCTGGTGGACGCGTAAGCGAGAGGCAGCCGTGCTTGGTGCGCAGCACCAGCGCACGGACTCGCCGGCTCGACCGGCGGCCGCGTGCCCAAGGTGAATGGCACGCGAGATCTCGGCTGTCGCGCGGCTGCTTTCGACCCCTGAGCTGACGTTAGGGCCACGTCATTACAAGCAATTCCGCGAGAGAGCGTCGTGACCTGCCCCCTTTCTCTACCAGTCATAAGTAGAGTCCGGGGCTGGTATAGTGCCCTTGCGGGCGTGGTTGCACAGCTCGCTTGGCAGCATCGGTGGCGAACATCCGCGCCGTCCCGCGAAAGGCATTGCGCGGATACTGGTCGAGCAGGATCAGCAGCGCCAGCGCACCCTCTGCCGTTTCGGCCCAGCCATCGAGCGCGCCGCTCGCCGCCAGCGCGTGCGCCTGGGCGAAGCGCGTGGTGAACTCGGCGTCGAACGCCTCGTCCCTGCCGAACCAGCGTGCGTATCCGGCCTGCCTCCAGAAGGCGATCACATCGCACTTTGTCGTCATGGTATCCCCGTTAGCTTGTGGGTCTGGAGGCTGAGGCGCCAGCCCGGATTGTCGAGGCACCAGTCGATCGCGGCGCGGATGTTGGCTGCCTGGTCGGGCCCGTCCATCGGCTGCACGAAGAAGTGGCGGAAATCCCAGCCCGCCACCGCATCCGGCATCAGGCCGGCCTGCGGGAACACCAGCTTCAGCTCGTCGCCCGATCGCTGGACGGTTTCGGCGCCGGCCTTGGGGCTGACGCACAGCCAGTCGATACCGTCGGGCGCTGCGATGGTGCCATTGGTCTCGACCGCAAGGCGGAAGCCGCGCGCGTGCAGCGCTGAGATGAGGGCGGCATCCAGCTGCAGCAGGGGCTCGCCGCCGGTCATCACGACCAGGCGGTGCTCCGGCGCCGGCCCCCAGGCCTCGGCGATGGCGTCGGCAAGCCCGGCCGCATCGGCAAATTTCCCGCCGCCCGGCCCGTCGGTGCCGACGAAGTCGGTGTCGCAGAAGCGGCAGATGGCGGCCGCCCGGTCGGCCTCCCGTCCGCTCCACAGGTTGCAGCCGGCAAAGCGGCAGAAGACGGCGCGCGAGCCCGTCTGCGCCCCCTCCCCCTGGAGGGTCAGATAGATTTCCTTGACCGCGTAGCTCATGCCGGGCCCCTCAGGCGGCATAGACCGTCGGATCGGGGATCCCGGCCTCGGCGAAGCCCTTCTTCCTCAGCCGGCAGCTGTCGCACAGCCCGCAGTGCTTCCCGTCGGGCGTCGGGTCATAGCAGGACCAGGTCAGCCCCATGTCGAGCCCGGCGGCGTGCGCGGCGGTCACGATCCCGGCCTTGCTGAGATCGATGAGCGGGGTGTGCACGCGGATGCGTGCCGCGCCCTCCACGCCGGCCTTCGTCGCCAGATTGGCCATCGCCTCGAAGGCGGCGATGAAGTCGGGCCGGCAGTCGGGATAGCCCGAATAGTCGAGCGCATTGACCCCGATCGCGAGGTCGGCGGCGCCGGCCGCCTCCGCCCAGCCGAGCGCGACCGACAGGAAGATCGTGTTCCGGGCCGGCACATAGGTGACGGGGATGCCGGGCCTGACGCCGCCCTTGGGCACGGCGATGTCGGCGGTCAGCGCCGAGCCGCCGAACGCCCTGAGGTCGAGCGGCAGGACGATATGGCGCTCGACCCCATGGTGCCGGGCGAGCGCGGCGGCTGCGTCCAGCTCGCGGCGGTGGCGCTGGTTGTAGTCGATGGTGAGGGCGAACAGCCGGGCGCCGGCCCGATGCGCCAGCGCCAGCACGCACGCGCTGTCGAGCCCGCCCGACAGCAGGAGGACGACGCGGCGGCCGGACAGGCCGGCGAGATCGGGCAGGGACATGGCGGCGGCTTACCTCGGCGCCGCCGTGCGGCAACGCCACGCTTGGCGCAAGCCCGGCCGGCGGCTATGAGCCTTTTCCTTCGGAACCAAACGGAGTGGCGGAAGGCGCCCATGATCGACTATGACGGCATCTTCCGCGCGGCGATCGACCGCCTGCACGAGGAGGGGCGCTACCGCGTCTTCATCGACATCCTGCGCAACCGCGGCGCCTATCCCAACGCCCGCTGCTTTGCCGGCCACAACGGGCCCAAGCCGATCACGGTGTGGTGCTCCAACGACTATCTGGCGATGGGCCAGCACCCGGACGTGATCGCTGCCATGGAAGACGCGCTGCACGATGTCGGCGCCGGCTCCGGCGGCACGCGCAACATCGGCGGCAACACCCATTATCATGTCGAGCTGGAAGCCGAACTCGCCGACCTGCACGGCAAGGAATCGGCCCTGCTGTTCACGTCGGGCTATGTCTCGAACGAGGCGACGCTGTCGACCATGGGGAAGCTGCTGCCCGGCTGCATCATCTTCTCCGACGAGCTGAACCACGCCTCGATGATTGCCGGCATCCGCCATTCCGGCTGCCAGAAGCGGGTGTTCCGCCACAACGATCTCGCCCACCTCGAAGCGCTTCTGGCCGAGGCGCCGACCGAGGCGCCCAAGCTGATCGCCTTCGAAAGCGTCTATTCGATGGACGGCGACGTGGCGCCCGTGCATGCCATCTGCGATCTTGCGGATCGCTATGGCGCGCTCACCTACCTCGACGAGGTCCATGCCGTCGGCATGTACGGGCCGCGCGGCGGCGGCATCTCCGAGCGCGACCGCGCAGCACACCGGCTGACGATCATCGAAGGCACGCTGGGCAAGGCCTTCGGGGTGATGGGCGGCTATGTCGCGGCCGACCGCAACATCGTGGACTGCATCCGCTCCTACGCGCCCGGCTTCATCTTCACCACGTCGCTCTCGCCCGTGCTGGTGGCGGGCGCGCTGGCGAGCGTGCGGCATCTGAAGGCCTCGTCCGTCGAGCGCGACCGGCAGCAGGCGGCCGCCGCCACGCTCAAGCGCCTGATGGCCGATGCCGGCCTGCCGGTGATGCCGAGCGAGAGCCACATCGTGCCGCTGATGGTCGGCTGCCCGGTGAAGGCCAAGCGCATCAGCGACATTCTGCTCGCCGAATATGGAGTCTATGTGCAGCCGATCAACTATCCGACCGTGCCGCGCGGCACCGAGCGGCTGCGCTTCACGCCCGGCCCCGCACACAGCGAGGCGATGATGCGCGAGCTGGTCTCGGCCCTCGTCGAGATCCGGGGCCGCCTGGCGATGCGCGCAGCCGCCTGAGCGGTCCCGTCAGACCAGCGCCGCCATCGCCAGCCCGGCGGTCGCGAGGCTCAGCCCCACGGTCAGCGGCACGCGCAGCGACAGCCAGTTGCGCGGGGCGAGCTGCAGCTGCACCAGCAGCCGGTCGACGGGCAGCGTCAGCGCGATGAGCCCGGCCAGAATGAGGAGCCGGGCCGGGGTGAGCACCAGCAGGATGGCGAGTGCCGCAAGCGTCGGCGCGACCGCGATCAGGTAGAGCGACCAGGCCCGCGCCGGGCCGGCGCGGGTCGCAAGCCCCCACCAGGCGCCGCCCAGGAAGCTGAGGATGAGCCCGGCATACAGGGCGCCGGCGCGGAAGGCGAGTTCGCGCCATTCCGGCGGCGCCAGGGTCGCCACGGCGAGCGCGGTGAAGGGCGGGACAAGGCCGGCATAGCCGAGCAGGAAGGCGGGGCGGGGCAGCATGGTGCGTTCGATAGTCGCTTCGCTTGGCGAAAGCGAACATCTGGGGCATAGAAGCCGCGCAGGCCGCTAGGGCTTGCGCTCCGCTGCCAGCCGGGAACAACGCGCCCTTGGACATCGCGATCGCCTCCGACCATGCCGGGTTCGCGCTGAAGGCGCTGCTGTCGGCCGATCTTGCGGCGGCCGGCCATGCCGTCATCGACCTGGGCGCGGCGGATCCGGAAACCTCGGTGGACTATCCCGATTTCGGCCGCGCCTGCGCCGAGGCGGTGGCGCAGGGCCGCGCGCGATTCGGCGTGGTGGTGTGCGGGTCGGGAATCGGCATCTCGATTGCCGCCAACCGCGTGGCCGGCGCCCGCTGCGCGCTGGTGCACGATCATCTCTCCGCGCGGCTCGCCCGCCAGCACAATGATGCGAACCTCGTCGCCTTCGGCGCCCGGCTGATCGGCGCCGAAACCGCGCGCGACGCGCTCGCCGCCTTTCTCGCCACCCCGTTCGAGGGCGGCCGCCACGCCGCCCGCGTGCGGAAACTCGGATAGGAACGCCCCCTTGAGCACCCAGCCCCAGCCCCGCCCGGCCGATGACGGCTTCTTCCACGCGACCCTGGCCGACAGCGACCCCGAAGTCGCCGCCGCCGTTACGGGCGAGCTTCGCCGCCAGCAGGGCCAGATCGAGCTGATCGCGAGCGAGAACATCGTCAGCCGCGCCGTGCTGGAAGCGCAGGGGTCGGTCTTCACCAACAAATATGCCGAGGGTTATCCGGGCCGGCGCTACTATCAGGGCTGCGCGCATGCCGATGTGGTCGAAAGCCTCGCCATCGACCGGGCGAAGGCGCTGTTCGGCTGCACCTTCGCCAATGTGCAGCCGCATTCGGGCGCGCAGGCCAATGGCGCGGTCATGCTGGCGCTGCTGAAGCCGGGCGACACGATCCTCGGCATGAGCCTCGATGCCGGCGGGCACCTCACCCATGGCGCGAAGGCGGCGCAGTCGGGCAAATGGTTCAACGCGGTGCAATATGGCGTGCACCCCCGAACCCACCTCATCGATTATGACGCGCTCGAGGCGCAGGCCGTCGACGTGCAGCCGAAGCTCCTCGTCGCCGGCGGCTCCGCCTATCCGCGGATCATCGATTTCGCCCGGATGCGCGCTATTGCCGACCGGGTGGGGGCCTTCCTGCTCGTTGACATGGCGCATTTCGCCGGGCTGGTGGCCGCCGGAGTCCACCCCTCGCCGCTGCCGCACGCCCATGTCGTGACGACGACGACGCACAAGACGCTGCGCGGCCCGCGCGGCGGCATGATCCTCTCGAACGATCCCGATCTCGGCAAGAAGCTGAACTCGGCGGTGTTCCCGGGCCTTCAGGGCGGGCCGCTGATGCATGTGATCGCTGCCAAGGCTGTCGCCTTCGGCGAGGCGCTGCGCCCCGGGTTCCGTGCCTATGCCGAGGCGGTGGTCGCCAACGCGAAGGTGCTTGCCGGAACGCTGAAGGCGCGCGGCTGCGACATCGTGGCCGGCGGCACCGACACGCATCTCGCGCTCATCGACCTGAGGCCGAAGGGGCTGACCGGCAAGGACGCCGACGAGGCGCTGGAGCGCGCGCACATCACCTGCAACAAGAATGGCGTTCCCTTCGACCCGCTGCCGCCGGCCCGGACCAGCGGGATCCGGGTGGGCACGCCGGCCGGCACCACGCGCGGCTTCGGACAGGCCGAGTTCGAGGCCATCGGACATCTGATCGCCGATGTGCTCGATGGCCTGGCGGCAAACGGGCCCGACGGCAATTCGGCCGTCGAGGCCGCGGTTCGCGCGCGCGTCGAGGCGCTGTGCGCCCGCTTCCCGATCTACGTCTGAGGAGGATCATGCCATGACCGACCCGGAGACCCCCGAGACCCCCGACGCACCGAAGAAGCCCGCCGCCCGCAGGCCGGCCGCGAGGAAATCCGCCGCCGCGGAAGCCACCGGTGCCGCAGCCGCCGGTGCCGGCGCCGCGGCCGGCCCCGACAAGGTCACGAAACTGGCCGACGAGGCGCTGCAGGCCGGCGCCGGGCTGACCGCGTCCGAAACCGGCCGCAAGGTCGTCGAGACGGCCGGCGAGATCTTCGACACGGCCGAGAAGCTGGTCGGCAAGGCGCTGGACAGCGACGTGGCCAGAAAGGTGACGGCAACCGCCGAGGATCTCCAGAAGAAGGCACTGGAGACCGGGGTGGGCCGCAAGGTCGCCGACACCGCCGGCGATCTCGCCGGGAAGGCGAAGGCGAGCGAAACCGGGCAGACGGCGCGCAAGGTCTGGCAGACGCCGCTCGGCCGCAATGTGGGGGTCGGCGCCGGGGCGGGTGCCGTGCTGGGGCTCGTCATCCTGAACCCGCTGCTGGGCGCGGCCATCGGCGGCGGCCTGGGCTATCTCGCGACGCTGGCGCGGAAGTCCAAGAACGGCTGATGCGCTGCCCCTTCTGCCACAACGACGACACCCAGGTGAAGGACAGCCGGCCGACCGAGGACGGCAGCGCGATCCGGCGCCGCCGGCAATGCCCCGGCTGCGGCGCGCGGTTCACAACCTTCGAACGGGTGCAGCTTCGCGAGCTGATCGTCATCAAGAAGTCCGGCCGGCGCGAACCCTTCGACCGGGAGAAGCTGGCGCAATCGGTGATCGTTGCCTGCCGCAAGCGCGAGATCGAGCCCGACCGGATCGAACGCTTCGTCTCGGCCGTGCAGCGCCAGCTCGAGGCGATGGGCGAAAGCGAGGTGGAGGCGGACGCCATCGGCCATCTGGTGATGCAGGGCCTCGAGCGGCTCGACCCCGTCGCCTATGTCCGCTTCGCCAGCGTCTACAAGGATTTCCGCGAGGCGCGCGACTTCGAGACGTTTGTCGGCGGGCTGTCGAAGACGATCCACAAGCCCGAGTGACCGGCGCCGCCCAGGCTCGCCGGGGTGTCAGCCTGTCCGGGTGTCAGGGCGCCAGTTCGAAGCCCATGGTGATGCTGACCGTCAGCTCGACCTCGCCCGGCGCCACGGGCGACGGCGCGGCCGACTCCATCTGGGCCGCCATCGCCACGCGCGGCATGGGCACCGGGCGGATCGCCGTCCCCTCCTCGATCGAGGTGATTCGCGCCACCTTCAGGCCGGCTGCCGCCGCGTAGATCTCCGCCCGGGCGCGCGCCTTGCGCACCGCCTCGGCCCGCGCGCGGTCGAGCAGGGGATCGGGGTTGGCGATGCGGAAGTTCGGCCCGTCGATCTGGTTCGCGCCTTCCTTCACCAGCGTGTCGATGATTCGTCCGGCCGCCTTCGGGTCGCGAAGCGTCACCTGCACCCGGTTCGCTGCCTGGAAGCCGATCAGCTGCGGCTCGCGGTTGGGCTCGTAGCGGAACTGCGGCTGCACGGTAAGGCCGGTCGTGCGGATGTCGCGCTCGGGAATGCCGGCCCTGCGCAGCGCCGCGATCACCCGGTTCATGCGCTCGGCATTCGCCCTCAGGGCCGCGTCGGCCTCGACCGCCTGCGTCACCACGCCGGCGCCGATGTCGGCGATGTCGGGCGCGGCCGAGACCTCGGCGCTCGCCGTCAGGCTGAGCTTCGCCGGCTCGCGGGTGGCCTGCGCGAGCGCCGGGGCGGCGAGGGCAGCGGCAACTGCAGCGGCAATCGCGAGGACAGGGGCGGACTTCATGGACGCACGGCTCCTTCGACCTGTTGTGCCTGCCGGCATGCGGCGCCCATGCTTTCGCGCGGATGAAGCCCCCGGGAAGCCCCGGGACGAAGCCCTCAGCCCCGCGGCTTCTTCACCACCCGGTAGATCCACAGCAGCAGCACGGCGCCGGCGGTTGCCAGCACCAGGTTCCAGATGTCGCCGCCGGTGCCGGGGATGAAGGGCAGGGTGTTGGCGAGGAATCCGCCCAGCAGGCCGCCGGCGATGCCGATCAGGATGGTGACGATGATTCCGCCGGGATCCCTGCCCGGCATGATCCACCTGGCGAGCGCACCGGCGATGAGGCCGATGATGATCCAGCTGATCCAGCCATAGGTCATGAACTTCCTCCCCCGGGTTGACGCAGGTCGTGCCTAGCCGTTTGGTCGTCGCAGGGCAATGGGCGGGCCTTTATCTCGGCTTTGCATGCGTGTATGGGCCTGCCGTCGGTGAGGGTCGCGAAGGCGCCCGGGTCGACATCGGCCCGTTCGTCTTTGAGGGGAGCGGACGGGCAGCTTGGGGGCGGCGGATCTTCGGGTCCGGTGCCTTCCGTATCAAGGCAAGAGACGCATGAACATGCACCTGTCCCCTCAGGATCCCGATGTCCGGGCACAACTTGAGCGTGACGCAGCGGAAGTGGCGGCCGGCTCCCGTTCGGAGCGCCGCAGGATGTGGCTCTGGCTGATCGCCGGCCTCGTCGCGACGGCTGCCTTCGTCGCCTTCCTGCTGTGGCGCACCAATGCGCCCAGGCCGACCGCTCCGCCGCCCGGGCCGCCCGCCGTCAGCGTGATGGTGCCGGGCACCCGCGACGTGGCCGAGCGGGTGGCGGCGATCGGCACGATCGAGGCGCGGCGGGACATGCCGGTCGGCGTCGTCGGCGAGGGCGGGATGATCACGGCCATCCGCGCGGAGGCCGGCCAGTCCGTCGGGCGCGGGCAGGTGCTGGCCGAAGTCGATTCGGGCGTGCAGCGCGCGCAGCTCGCGCAGCTTCAGGCCGGTGTCGCGCAGGCCGACGCCGATGCGCGCCTGGCCCAGGCCGAGCTCGACCGTGCGCTTGCCCTCGTCGAGCGCGGCTTCATTTCCAGGGCCGACATCGACCGGCGGACCGCCACGCGCGATTCAGCCCGGGCCCGCGCTGCGGTCACGCGCGCGCAGGTGCGCGAGATGCAGGAGCGGATCGCCCGCCTCGCCATCCGGTCGCCGGAAGCCGGCGTGGTGCTGGAGCGTCGTGTCGAGCCGGGGCAGGTGGTGTCGCCGGGGTCGGGCGCGCTGTTCCGCGTGGCGGCCGGCGGCCAGATGGAGCTTCGCGCCCAGGTGGCCGAGCAGGACATGCCGCAGCTTCGCGTCGGCCAGACGGCCACGGTCACGCCGGTGGGGTCCGCCACCTCCTATGCCGGCACGGTCTGGCTGCTGGAGCCGGTGATCGACCCGCAGAGCCGCCAGGGCACGGCGCGGATCGCGCTGCCCGCCTCGCCCGGGCTTCGCGCCGGCGGCTTCGCCAATGTCGTGATCGAGGGCACCGTCAGCCAGCGGCCCGTGCTGCCGCAGTCGGCGGTGCAGACGGATCCGTCGGGCCCCTATGTGCTTCTGGTCGGACCCGACGGCGTGGTGAAACGCCAGCCGGTGAGGATCGGCACGATTTCGTCCGCCGGAATCGCCATTTCCGAGGGGCTGACCGGCCGCGAGCAGGTCGTCGTGTCGGCGGGGGCCTTCCTGCGCCCGGGCGAGAAGGTGCGACCCGTCGTGCGCCAGCAGGCGCCGGCCCCTGCCCCGGCCGCGGCCGCGGCCCCTGCCGCGCGCGCAGGCTGAGGCGCCGGCCATGGATCTCCGCAACATCTCCAGCTGGTCGATCCGGAATCCCATTCCGCCGATCATGCTGATGTTCATCCTGACGGTGCTGGGTCTTTTCAGCTTCATGACGATGAAGATCACCCAGAACCCGGACATCTCGGCGCCGCTGGTCAACATCCAGGTGACGCAGCCCGGCGGCGCGCCCACCGAGCTCGAAACGCAGGTGACGCAGCGCATCGAGGGCGCGGTGGCGGGGCTGGGCAATGTGAAGACGATCGTGTCGTTCGTGCGCGAAGGCTCGTCCTCCACCACGGTCGAGTTCCATCTCGGCACGCCCATCGATCGCGCCGTCAACGATGTGCGCGATGCGGTGGCCAACGCCCGCTCCCAGCTTCCCGACGGGATCCTCGAGCCGCGGGTCACCCGGGTGGACATCGAGGGCGGGGCGATCGCCTATGTGGCGGTCAAGTCCACGGCGATGACGCTCGAGGAGCTGAGCTGGTTCGTCGACAACAATGTCACGAAGCGGCTGGTCTCGGTGCCGGGCGTCGCGCAGGTCAGCCGCTCGGGCGGGGTCAGCCGCGAGATAAGGGTCGATCTCGACCCGCTGCGCCTGCAGAGCCACGGCATCACCGCCGCCCAGGTGAACCAGCAGCTCCAGCAGCTCAATCTCGACGCGCCGGGCGGGCGCACCGAGATCGCCGGCGCGGAGCAATCCGTGCGCGTGCTCGGCGGGGCGCGCTCGGCGCTGGAGCTCGCGCAGACGCGGATCAGCCTTCCCGGCGGGCGCGACGTCCGCCTGTCGGATATCGCAAGCGTCACGGACGGCGCGAGCGAGCAGCGCTCGGTCGCCCGGCTCGACGGCCGGCAGGTGACCAGCTTCGGCCTGTTCAAGGCGCGCGGCGCCTCGGACGTGTCGGTCTATGAGGGGATGAACCGGGCGCTCGACCAGCTGAAGAAGGAAAATCCCGGCGTCGAGTTCGTCGAGCTGTTCACGACCGTCACCTACACCAAGATCGGGTATGACAGCGCGATGACCGCGCTGGTGGAAGGCGCGCTGCTGGCCGTGCTCGTCGTCTGGCTGTTCCTGAAGGACTGGCGCGCGACGATCATTTCGGCGCTGGCCATCCCGCTGTCGGCGATCCCGACCTTCTGGTTCATGGACATGATGGGCTTCACGCTCAACACCATCAGCCTGCTGGCGCTGGCGCTGGTGGCGGGCATCCTGGTCGACGACGCCATCGTCGAGATCGAGAATATCGTCCGCCACATGCGGATGGGGAAATCCCCCTACCAGGCCGCCATGGATGCCGCCGACGAGATCGGGCTTGCCGTGGTCGCGACCTCGCTGTCGATCATCGCCGTGTTCATGCCGGTTGCCTTCATGCCGGGCATTCCGGGGCAGTATTTCAAGCAGTTCGGCCTCACCGTCTCGATAGCCGTCTTCCTCTCGCTGGTCGTCGCCCGGACGATCACGCCGCTGATGGCGGCCTATTTCCTGCAGCCCCATGGCGTGCGCGACCATGCCGAGGGGCCGCTGATGAAGAAATATCTGAAGTTCCTGGCCTGGACCGTCCACCGCGAGCCGCGGCCGCGCGCGCGCGGCTTCCTGCGCCGGCTGTGGAACGGCATCGCCGAGCGCCGCAATCCGCTGACCATGACGGCGGTGGGCGGGCTCGCCTTCGTGCTGACGGTGCTGCTGTTCGCGAAGACACCGCAGACCTTTGCGCCCGACGCGGACCTGGGCACGTCGATCCTGCAGATCGAGCTGGCGCCGGGCGCCACGCTGGCGGATACCACCCGCACCGTCGATCAGGTCGGCGCGATCCTGCGACAGCAGCCCGAGATCGCGACCCTGTACGAGGACATCGGCGACAATGGCGATGTCCGCCGCGCCACCATCTACGCCCAGCTGGTGCCGGCCGACGATCGCGAGGCCACGACCAAGGAGGTGGAGCGGCGGGTGTCGCCGCTGTTCGCCGACGTCCCCGACGCCCGGATCAACTTCCAGTCATTTGGTCCCGGCGGCGGCGGGCGTGACATCGTGATCATGCTGGCCGGCGACGATCCCGAGCTGCTCGATGCCACCGCGCGCAAGGTCGAGCGCGAGATGCAGGGCATGTCCATCCTGCGCGGCGCCCGGATCGATGGCGACCTCGACCGGCCGGAGATCCTGATCCGCCCGAACTTCGACATGGCCGCCCAGATGGGTGTTTCGGTCGCCGCGCTGTCGCAGACGATCCGCATCGCGACGCTGGGCGACATCGAGCAGAACATGGCGAAATTCTCGCTGTCCGACCGGCAGGTGCCGATCCGGGTCAGCCTGAAGGAAACGGCGCGCACCGATGCCGACATGCTGGCCAACCTCCCGGTGCCGACGGCCGGTGGCGGAACGGTGCCTCTGAAGGTCGTGGCCGACATCAGCTTCGGCACCGGCCCCACCGTCATCCGCCGCTACAACCAGGCGCGCCGGATCACCCTTGTCGCCGATCTGAACGGCGTTGAATCCGGCCCGGCCTACCAGGCGATCGACAGGCTGCCGACCATGACGAACCTGCCGCAGGGCGTTCGCCAGGTGAAGTTCGGCGAGGCCGAGGTGATGGACGAGCTGGTGCAGGGCTTCGCCTTTGCCGTGGTGGCCGGCGTGATGCTGGTGTTCGCGGTGCTGGTGCTTCTCTACAAGCGGGTGCTGCCGCCGTTCGTGAACATGGGCTCGCTGCTGCTGGCGCCGCTTGGCGCGATCATCGCCCTCATCCTCACCGGCAATGTCGTGTCGCTGCCGGTCTACATCGGCATCCTGATGCTGCTGGGGATCGTCGCCAAGAACTCGATCCTGCTCGTCGATTTCGCGATCGAGGAGATGCGCCACGGAGTCGACCGCGAGACGGCGATCGTCGATGCCGGGCACAAGCGCGCGCAGCCGATCATCATGACCACGGTTGCCATGTCGGCCGGCATGCTGCCGGTCGCGCTCGGCCTGCACGGCGATTCGAGCTTCCGGGCGCCCATGGCGATTGCGGTCATCGGCGGGCTGACGCTTTCGACGCTCCTCACCCTTGTCATCGTGCCGGCGGGCTTTACGCTGGCCGACGACATGGAACGCTGGATCGGCCCCCGCCTGAAGCGCCTGTTCACGACGGGGGGTGCCGACACGTCGGCACCCGCCCCCGCCGGCCCGGGCCCCGTCGCCGGCCCGCAGCCTGCCGAATAGCGAGGTGCCCCCGGGCGTGACGCCGCGCGCGGCCCAGGCGGCGCGGCTGAAGTTCGCCGCCACCGGCCTCCTCGTGCTGATGGCGGTGCTGTTCTTCGGCTCCACCTGGGCCATGGCCCACATCGACCCGCGCTTCGTGTGGGTCCAGGCCTTCGCCGAGGCGGCGATGATCGGCGGGCTGGCCGACTGGTTCGCCGTCACCGCCCTGTTCCGCCACCCCATGGGCCTGCCGATCCCGCACACCGCGATCATTCCCCGCTCGAAGGACCGCATCGGCGAGGCGCTGGCCACCTTCCTCAAGGAGAATTTCCTGACGCCGATGAACGTCGCGCGGCGGCTGGAAGGCTTCGATGCGGCGCGCATGATCGCCGGCGTGCTCGAGCGTCCGGCCTCGGGCGGGCGGGTGCGGCGCGGGATCGGCCGGCTGCTCGTCCAGCTTTCGGAAACCCCGGCGGCAGCGGGCGTGATGAAGCGGCTGGAAGCAGGCGCGAGCGCGCGCCTGAGGGAGATCGAGGTCTCCCCGCTGCTCGGTCGCGCGCTCGATGCGATGCTGGCCGACGGCCGGCACCGCCCGGTCCTCGACGGGTTCATCGAATGGGCGGCCCGAACGCTCGATTCGCAGGAAGGGCTGATCCGCGCCATGGTGGAGGAGCGGACGGCCTGGGTGCTTCGCCTGGTGAATGTGGACGATCGCATCGCCGACGAGCTGGTGGGCGGGCTGCGCGGGCTGCTGGCCGACCTCGCGCGGGATCCCGACCATCCCGTCCGGCAGAAGGCCGAGCGGGCGCTCGCCAACCTCGCCTTCGACCTGCAGCACGATCCCGACATGCGCGCGCGGGTGGAATCGGCCAAGCGCGACCTGCTGGCGAACCCCGCCGTCACCGACTGGCTCGATGGCCTCTGGGCGCGCCTTCGCGGCAGCATAGCCCGTGCCCTGGAAGGCGACGGGCTGTCCTCGCTGGGCGCCGACATGGCGGGCGCGCTGACGGAGGATGCCGCGCTCGCCGCCCATGTGAACCAGCTGGCGCGGCGTGCCATCGTTGGCACCGTCCGCGACCATGGCGACGCCATCGTCGCCCTCGTCTCGGACACGGTGAAGACCTGGGACGTGGCCACCGTGACCGACAAGCTGGAAGGCGCGGTCAGCCGCGACCTCCAGTATATCCGGCTCAACGGAACGCTGATCGGCGGCAGCATCGGCGTGGCGCTGCACGCCATCCTGGTGCTGGCGGGCGCGGTCTGAGCCATGGCGAAGCCGCAGCTCCGCTTCGTCTGCCAGCAGTGCGGCAGCGTGCAGCCCAAGTGGATGGGCCAGTGCCCGGACTGCGGCGCCTGGAACAGCCTGCAGCAGGAGGCTGCCGCCGTGGCGACGCCCTTCGCGCAGAAGCATGGGCTGAAATCGGGCGGGCGCCTGCTCGAGATGGCGCCGCTCGATGCCGTGGTCGTGCTGCCCGACCGGCTGGCGACGGGCTTTGCCGAACTCGACCGTGCGCTGGGCGGCGGACTGGTGCCCGGCTCGGCCGTGCTGATCGGCGGCGATCCGGGGATCGGCAAGTCCACCCTGCTGCTGCAGGTGGCGGGCCGGCTGGCGCGCGCGGGCCGCTCGGTCGCCTATGTCTCGGGCGAGGAGGCGGCCGACCAGGTGCGGCTTCGCGCGCGCCGGCTGGGGCTGGGAGACGCGCCGGTGAAGCTGGCCGCGGCAACGTCGGTCCGCGACATCCTGACGACGCTGTCCGCCGGCCCGCCGCCCGACTTCCTGGTGATCGACAGCATCCAGACCATGCATTCCGACCAGCTGGAAGGCGCGCCGGGCACGGTGTCGCAGGTGCGCGCCAGCTCGCTGGAGCTGATCGGCTGGGCAAAGGCAGCGGGAACCGCGCTGGTGCTCGTCGGCCATGTGACGAAGGACGGGCAGATCGCCGGCCCGCGCGTGCTCGAGCATATGGTGGACGCCGTCCTCTATTTCGAAGGCGATGGCGCGCACCGCTATCGAATCCTCCGCGCCGTCAAGAACCGCTTCGGCGGCACCGACGAGATCGGCGTGTTCGCCATGGCGGCGCAGGGGCTCGAGGAAGTGGCGAACCCGTCGAGCCTGTTCCTCACCCAGCGCGAGCGGGCCGTGCCCGGTGCCGTCGTCTTCCCCGCGCTCGAGGGCACGCGGCCGGTGCTCGTGGAGCTGCAGGCGCTGACCGTGCGCATCGCGACCGGCGCGACGCCCAGGCGCGCTGCCGTGGGCTGGGATGGCGGCCGGCTGGCGATGCTTCTCGCCGTGCTGGAAGCCCGCGCCGGCCTCGGCTTCGGCTGCCACGAGGTCTATCTGAACGTCGCGGGCGGGCTTCGCGTGTCCGATCCGGCGGCCGATCTCGCGGTCGCTGCCGCGCTCGTCTCGGCGCTCATGGACGCGCCGGTTCCCGCCGATGCGGTCGCCTTCGGGGAAATCGCGCTGTCGGGCGAGGTGCGCGCCGCTGCCCATCCGGCGCTGCGGCTGAAGGAAGCGGAGAAGCTGGGCTTCACCCGGGCGCTCGCGCCGGACGGCACGAAGGGGGTGGGGCGGCTTCGGGTCGCGCCCGTCGCCAGCGTCGGCGCGCTCGTTGACCGCATCCGGTCGAACGCCTAGCCGGCAGCCATGGCCATGACCGAGACGCTGACCGGGTTCGACTGGGTGGTGCTGACGCTCGTCGTCCTGCTGGCGCTGATCGGGCTGCTGCGCGGCTTCACGCACGAGCTGATCGGGCTGGCCGGCTGGGTGGTGGCGATCATCGCGGTGCGCTTCCTGCACGAGGGGTTCACCGGCTGGCTCGTCCCGCGCACCGGCGGGGAGGCCTCGGCCGCGACCATCGCCTTCGTCCTGCTGTTCTTCGGAACGCTTCTCGCCTCCAGGCTGGTGGCAACGGCCGCCGGCGGCATGGCCAGGCGCAGCCTGCTGGGGCCGTTCGACCGGATGCTGGGGCTTGGCTTCGGCGCGCTCAAGGGCGTGATCCTTGCATCTGCCCTGTTCCTGATGGCGCAGTTCATGACCGGTCTGTTCGACAAGGACCGGGTGCCGCCGGCCTGGCTCGGCGAAAGCCGCTCGGCGCCGCTGCTCGCGCTTGCGGCCAATGCCATGGTCGGCTGGGTGAACGACATGGCCGCCAGGGCGCCCTCGGCTGACGGGTCGCCGCGCCCCGGCCTGCCGCCCGGCTTCGCGCTGCCGCCGGGGCATCCGCCGCTCGACAGCCCGTTCGGCCTGCCGCCACGCGCTGGCACGGTGCCCGATCGCGGCTACAGCGCCGATGACCGGCAGGCGCTGGAGCGGCTGCTGCAGGAAGGCGCGCAAGCGGGCGACGAAGTCGAGATCTGAGCGCCATGAAGCCGCAACTTCGCCTCTACGACACGATGCGCCGCGAGAAGGTGCCGGTCCGCACGCCCGAACCGGGAAGGCCCCTCACCCTCTATGTCTGCGGGCCGACCGTCTATGGCCGGGCGCACATCGGCAATGCACGGCCGGCCGTCGTGTTCGACGTGCTCTACCGGCTGCTGCGGCACCTGCACGGCAAGCACAACGTTCGCTACGCGCGCAACTTCACCGACATCGACGACAAGATCATGGCAAGGGCCGTCGCCGAGAACCGCACGCCGCAGGCGGTCGCGGCCGAGTATGAGGCCGCCTATCTTGCGGACATGGATGCGCTGGGCTGCCTGCGGCCCGATTTCATGCCGCGCGCGACCGAGCATGTGGAAGGCCCGCACGGCATGATCGCCATGATCGGGGCGCTCGTCGCCCGGGGCTTTGCCTATGCGGCGGAAGACCATGTGCTGTTCGAGGTGGCGCGCTTCGACCGCTATGGCGCCCTGTCGCGCCGGCCGATGGACGAGATGATCGCCGGGGCGCGCGTGGACGTGGCCCCCTACAAGCGGGCACCGGGTGATTTCGTGCTGTGGAAGCCGTCTGCGCCGGACCAGCCCGGCTGGAACAGCCCCTGGGGCCGCGGCCGGCCGGGCTGGCACATCGAGTGCAGCGCGATGATCCGAAGCGTGCTGGAAACCGAGACGATCGACATCCACGGCGGCGGCCTCGACCTCATCTTCCCGCACCATGAGAATGAGATCGCCCAGTCCTGCTGCGCCCACGGCACGGACAGTCTCGCCCGCATCTGGATGCACAATGGCTTCGTGCAGATGGGCGAGACCAAGATGTCGAAGTCGCTGGGCAATATCGTGACCCCGCGCGAGCTGCTGGATGCCGGCTGGCAGGGCGAAGTCATCCGCCTCGCGCTGCTGTCCGCCCATTACCGCCAGCCGCTGGTGTGGACGGACGCGCTGCTGGCGCAGTCGAAGGCGCGGCTGGCCGGATTGCAGGGTGCGCATGTCCTTCAGGCGGTCGAGGTTCCGCTTCGAGCCGGCCCCGATAACGCTGCCGCCGAAGCCGGGCCCCTGATGGACGATCTCGGCACGCCGGAGATGCTGGCGACCTTGTCGCGCCTTCGCGGTGAGCAGCACTGGCAGGCGTTGCGCGACAGTTTGAGTCTGCTCGGCCTTTCCGGACTGGGGCTGACCCCGGACGCGATTGATTCGGAATGGGAAGCCCATCTCGCGCCCAGCATCCGTCACTACCGCGAGGCCCGCGCGGCCAGGGACTGGGCCACGGCCGACTCCATCCGCGATCGCCTCGCGGCCGAGGGCATCCAGCTCTCGGTCGCGAAGGACGGGCGCGTGTCATGGCGGCGAGCATGAGGGGACTGCCGATGTCGGACCCGGGCGACCGGTTCATGGCCTTCCGGCTGGCGGCGGCCGGCATCCTGTTCCTGCTCCTGCTGTGGACGCTGCTGGCCCCGCCGGCGCGCGGGCAGCCGATCCTTGCGGCCGACCTGATGCTGCGCGAGGACACGCCCGCCCTTCGCTTCCGCTGGTCGGTGCCGCCCGAAGCCGCGCTCGACCCCAGGCTGTTCCGCGCGCTGCGCGCCGATGCCGGGGCCGAGCTGGCAGCCGCCCGGGCCGAGGCGGATGCGCTCGCCCGTGCCGCCGCGCGCGACGGCTTCCCGTTCCGCGGCAATGAATGGGCACAACGCTGGAAGCTGGAGGCCGAGGCGCCCTCGTTCCTGGCCCTGTCGGCCACGACAGCGCAGTTCACGGGCGGTGCGCATGGCCTGCTGAGCTATTCCGGCGCCCTGTTCGACCGGACGACGGGGGAGCGAACGGGCCTCGACGGCCTGTTCCGCGATGCGGGGTCCTACCGCGCCGCGCTCGCGGCCCTGACACCCGGCTGGTGCGCGGCGCTCGACGCCGAGCGCGCCCGGCGGCGCGGCGGCGAGAAGCTGGAGGCCTTCAGCGACTGTCCCCCCTTGTCCGGGCAGCTGGTCCTGCCGCTCGGCGAACCGCCGATCCAGGCCTTCAAGGTCTTGGTGGCGCCCTACACGGCCGGCCCCTGGAGCGAGGGCAGCTACGAGATCCTGATCGACGCCGCCCCGGCGGTGCCGCACCTCGCCCCCCGCTTCGCGCCCGCCTTTGCGCGGCCCTGAGCCGTCCCTATAGAAGCGGCATGGACGCGCCGCTCTACAATGCCCGGATCCTGCGGCTGGCGGCCTCGATCCCCGGCGCCGGCCGGCTGGCGGCGCCGATGGCGAGCGTCCGGCGCACCTCGCCCGTCTGCGGCAGCCGGGTGACCGCCGATGTGGTCGTGGATGGCAAGGGCCGGATCACCGACTTCGCGCAGGAGGTCCGCGCCTGCGCGCTGGGGCAGGCGGCCGCCGCCATCCTGGGCGCCGGGGTTCGGGGCGAGACCGGGGCGGCGCTGGCCGCGGATGCCGCCGCGCTTGGCGACTGGCTGAAGGGCGATGGCCCCCTGCCCGGGCGGCTCGCGGCGCGCTTTCCGGAGCTTGCCCTGTTCGAGCCCGCGCGCGCCCACCCCGCCCGGCATCCATCGATCCGGCTCGCCTTCGAGGCGGCGGCCGAGGCGGCGCGCGCCGCGCTGCTGACCCGGGCGGCCTGAGGGCCGTGGCCGGGCCGACCGACACCGGCCTGCTGCGCGAGGCGGTCATCTATCTGGTGGCAGCCGCTGCCTTCGTGCCGCTGTTCACGCAGGCGAAGCTGGGCGCGGTGCTGGGCTATCTGGTGGCCGGGATCGTCATCGGCCCGTCGGTCCTGCAGCTGATCGCGGCGCCGCAATCGGTCCTCACCTTCGCCGAGTTCGGCGTCGTGCTGCTGCTGTTCGTGGTCGGGCTCGAGCTCAATCCGGCGCGCCTGTGGGCCTTGAGGCGCGACATCTTCGGGCTGGGCACGCTGCAGGTGCTGCTGTGCGGTTTCGCGCTGGCCGGCGCGCTGCTGCTGCTCACCGCCTTCACCTGGCAGGCCGCTCTGGTCGTGGGCCTCGCGCTGGCGCTGTCCTCGACGGCGCTCGACGTGCAGATCCTGAAGGATCGCGGGACGATCAACACCCCGCTCGGCGAGCGCGTCGTCTCGGTGCATCTGCTGCAGGACATCGCGATCGTGCCGCTGCTGCTGCTGACGACGGCGCTGTCGCGCGTGCCCGATACCGACACGCGCGAGGGCTGGGAACTCGTGCTGGTCGCGCTGGCGGCGATCGGTGGCCTGGTCGTCGCCGGCCGGCTGCTGCTGAACCCCATGTTCCGGCTGATCGCGCTGACCGGCGCGCGCGAGGTGTTCGTGGTGGGCGCGCTCCTCACCGTGCTGGGCGCCTCGCTGCTGATGGCGTCGCTGGGCCTGTCGATGGCGATGGGCGCGTTCATCGCCGGCGTGCTGCTGGCCGACAGCCCCTATCGCCACGAGCTGGAAGCCGACATCGAGCCGTTCCGCGGCCTGCTGCTGGGCCTGTTCTTCATGGCGGTGGGCATGACGCTGGACCTCTCGGTCGTGCTCGCCGATCCGGGGCGGATCCTCATCCTGACGCTGGTGCTGATGCTGGTGAAGTTCGCCATCATCGCGCTGCTCGCGCGCGGGTTCGGCTCGCCCTGGCGGGATGCCGGGCTGATCGGCGTGCACCTGTCGCAGGGCGGTGAGTTCGCCTTCATCGTGCTGGCGGCCGCGACCGCCGGCCTGCTGATCGCGCCCGAGGCCGCCTCGCTGTTCACCGCCGTCGTCACCCTGTCGATGGCGCTGACCCTGCCGGCGCTCGCCCTGTGGGAGCGGCTCCTGGGCCATGAACGCAGGGGCAGCGGCGGCGCCACCGCGCCGGACGGCCCGCAAGGCGCCGCACCGGGCGGCGTCATCGTGATGGGCTATGGCCGCTTCGGGCAGATCGTGACGCAGATGCTGCACGCCCGCGGTCTCGACGTGGTGCTGATCGACACGCGCCCCGACCAGATCGAGCAGTCCGGCCGCTTCGGCTGGAAGGTCTATTATGGCGACGGCTTCCGGCCCGACGTGCTGCGCGCCGCCGGCGCCGAACAGGCGCGATTGCTGATCGTGACGACAGGCGGCGCCTGGGACCCGCACCGGCTGGACGCCGTGCGCGAGGCCTTCCCGCACCTGCGGGTGCTGGTGCGCGCGCACGACCGGCTGCACTACATGCGCCTCATCGCCACCGACATCGACCTGGCGGTGCGCGAGCTGTTCCACTCGGCGATCGAGGTGGGCCGGCTGGCTCTGGCCGAACTCGGCACCCCGGCCGAGACGATCGAGGCGATCACGCAGGAATATGTGCGCCGCGATTCCGAGCGGCTGGCGCTGCAGGTGACGAGCGGGGACATCATGGCCGGCCGCGAGACCATCTTCCGGCCCGGGCATGGCTGGTCACCCGACAGCCCCGTGACTGCCCTGGGCGAAATCCCGCCCGCGGAGCCGAACGCGCGCTGACGGCTGCCCGCCAGACTGCCCCGAAATGCATCAGCCTGCCCGACTTTTGGGCAGAATCCGTTGCCGCCGCCGCCGCCGCCGGTGACGCGCCGATTGGCATGGCGCTTGCTGTCCCCCAGGGGCATGAAGCGGGCATCGAGGCCCGCCACGAGGGAGCTCGTCCGGATCATGAAAAAGGTCGAAGCGGTCATCAAGCCGTTCAAGCTCGACGAGGTGAAGGAGGCACTGCACGAGATCGGGGTGTCCGGGATCACGGTGACCGAGGCCAAGGGCTTCGGGCGCCAGAAGGGCCACACCGAACTCTACCGCGGTGCCGAATACATCGTCGATTTCCTGCCCAAGGTGCGCCTGGAAGTGGTGGTTGACGACGGCCTCGTCGAGCGCGTGGTGGAGGCGATCGCCAGCGCGGCCCGCACCGGCCGCATCGGCGACGGCAAGATCTTCGTCACCCCGGTCGAGCGCGCCATCCGGATCCGCACCGGAGAGACCGACCTCGACGCCATCTGACCTCCCAACCGCCCGCATCCATCCCGAGAGGACGACCATGACGACCAAGCCGAGCGACATCCTGAAGCTGATCAAGGAAAAGGAGATCGAGTGGGTCGATCTTCGCTTCACCGACCCCAAGGGCAAGTGGCAGCATCTGACGATGGCCCGGCGGGTCATCGACGAAGGCAATCTCGAGGACGGCTTCCTGTTCGACGGCTCGTCGATCGCCGGCTGGAAGGTGATCAACGAAAGCGACATGATCCTGAAGCCCGATCTCGAGGCGCACTATGTCGATCCCTTCTCGGCGACCCCGATGCTGATCCTGTTCTGCGATATCGTGGAACCCTCGACGGGCGAGCTCTACGGCCGCGACCCGCGCGCGACGGCCAAGCGGGCGGAAGCCTATCTCAAGGGAACCGGCATCGGCGACACCGCCTTCGTCGGGCCCGAGGCCGAGTTCTTCATGTTCGACGATGTGAAGTTCGCGCAAGGCTATGCCGGCGGCTTCTACGCGATCGACGACATCGAGCTTCCGACCAACAGCGGCCGCACCTATGAGGAAGGCAATCTCGGCCACCGCCCGCGCGCCAAGGGCGGCTATTTCCCGGTGGCGCCGGTGGATTCGGCCACCGACATTCGCGCCGAGATGGTGCAGACCATGCTCGACATGGGGCTGCCCTGCGACAAGCACCACCACGAGGTCGCGGCCGCCCAGCACGAGCTCGGCCTCGAATATGGCACGCTGGTGCAGACCGCCGACCGCATGCAGATCTACAAATATGTCGTGCAGATGGTGGCGCAGGCCTATGGCAAGACGGCGACCTTCATGCCCAAGCCGATCAAGGAGGACAATGGATCGGGCATGCACACCCACATGTCGGTCTGGAAGGGCGGCAAGCCGCTGTTCGCCGGCGAGGGCTATGCGGGGCTGTCGGACACGGCGCTCTATTTCATCGGCGGCGTCATCAAGCACGCCAAGGCGGTGAACGCCTTCACCAACCCCACGACCAACAGCTACAAGCGGCTGGTGCCGGGCTATGAGGCGCCGGTGCTGCTGGCCTATTCCAGCCGCAACCGCTCGGCCTCGTGCCGCATCCCCTATGGCGCGGGCGCCAAGGCCAAGCGGGTCGAGGTGCGCTTCCCCGACGCGATGGCAAACCCCTATCTCGCCTATTCGGCGCTGCTGATGGCCGGCCTCGACGGGATCGAGAACCGCATCCACCCCGGCCCGGCGATGGACAAGAACCTCTACGACCTGCCGCCGCGCGAACTGAAGAAGGTGCCGACCGTGTGCGGCTCGCTGCGGGAGGCGCTGGCCGCGCTCGACAAGGGCCGGGGCGTGTTCACCAGGGGCGGCGTCTTCACCGATGACCAGATCGATGCCTATATCGAGCTCAAGAACGAGGAAGTCGCCCGCTGGGAAATGACGCCGAGCCCGGTCGAGTATGACATGTATTATTCGGCCTGACCGGCGACCGGCCTGACAAGAGGCCAGACTGGCGGCCTGACTGGCGGCCGGTCCGGCCGGCCGGCGGGGGCGGCGGGCTTCGGCCCGCCTCTGCCGGGGGTTGGCCCGCGGGTCGGGCGGCGATGCGTCCGTCGTGCGGCCGTTGCATGAATCCGCCAAATCGGCAGCATCCGCGCCTGCCGCACTTGCGAAGCGGCCCCCCCGGGCGTAGGTGGGCGTCCGGCCCAGGGGTTGCAGCAAGAATCGGGCCAAGCGGTAACCGTGCGGTGCGCGGCCCGGCTGTCCGGGGTCTGCACCGCCTGCGGCAATCTGGTTCGGGGAAGGGTCGGACGCTGGCAAGCCTTGCTGACATCGCGCGTGACGCACCGATGCCGCCGGTTGCTTCGGGGATCGCGGACGCGGGGCTTGCCGTCGTCTCGATCGGCAAGTCCTACGATGGCCGCGTCGTGCTGCGCGACGTGTCGCTCACGGTCAACCGCGGCGAGGTGGTGGGGCTGCTCGGCCCCAACGGCGCCGGCAAGACGACCTGTTTCTATTCGATCATGGGCCTGATCGCGCCGGACCAGGGGCGGATCCTCCTCGACGGGGTCGATCTCACGCGGCTGCCCATGTACCGGCGCGCCGCGCTCGGCCTTGGCTATCTGCCGCAGGAGACCTCGATCTTCCGCGGCCTCACGGTCGAGCAGAACATCCTCGCCGTGCTCGAGGTCGCAGAGCCCGATCCGGCCGCGCGGTCGCAGCGCCTCGACGAGCTGCTGGGCGAATTCAACATCGCGCGGCTGCGAACGGCCTCGGCCATGGCACTGTCGGGCGGGGAACGCCGTCGCTGCGAGATTGCCCGCGCGCTGGCCGCGAGCCCGTCGATCATGCTGCTGGACGAGCCTTTCGCCGGGATCGATCCGATCTCCATCGCCGACATCCGCACGCTGGTCAGCCATCTGAAGGATCGCGACATCGGTGTCCTCATCACCGACCACAATGTCCGCGAGACGCTGGAGATCGTGGACCGCGCCTGCATCATCTACGACGGGCGCGTCCTGTTCGAGGGCTCGCCCGAAGCGCTTGTCCGCGACGAGACGGTGCGCCGGGTCTATCTGGGCGAGGATTTCGCCCTCTGACATGGGCAGCGGGGGCACAGCGATGGGCCTTGGTCCCCGGCTCGACCTCCGGACGACCCAGACCCTGGTCATCTCGCCGCAGCTGCAGGCGGCGATCCGGCTGCTGACGCTGTCGAACCTGGAGCTGCACGCCGAGCTCACGACCGAGCTGGAACGCAATCCGCTGCTTGAGCTGGCCGATGACGGGGGCGACTCCGGCCTCGGCCGCGATCCGGCCGACACGCCCGACCAGGCCGCCGCGCCGGCGGAGGGGCCGCCGGCCGGCCTCGACCGCGAGTTCGAGGCCGGCAACGACGGTGCCCGGGCCGAGACGCTCGACGTGGACTATGTCGCCGAGCGCTTCCACCACGACTGCGCGGCCGACAGCGGGGGCAGCGGCGGCGGCCCCGACGAGGGGTTCGGCTACGATCAGATCGCCGCCGACGAGGCAACGCTCGCCCAGCTTCTGGAGCGGCAGGCCGAGGGGCTGTTGCCCTTCGATCGCGCGGTCGCGCTGCAGATCATCGCCGCCATCGACGAGGCCGGCTACCTGACCGAGCCGCTGGATGCGATCGCCGCGCGCCTTGCGATCGACGAGGCCGAGGTCGAGCGGGTGCTGGCCCTGGTGCAGCAGTTCGAGCCGACGGGCGTGGGCGCCCGCAGCCTCGCCGAGTGCATCGCGCTGCAGGCAAGGGAGGCCGACCGCTACGACCCCTGCATGGCGCGGCTGATCGCCAATCTCGACCTGGTGGCGCGCGGCGACCTCGCGGGCCTCAGGCGCCTGTGCGATGTCGATGCCGAGGATCTGGCCGACATGCTGCGCGAGCTTCGCAGCTATGATCCCAAGCCCGGCCTGCGCCACGGCGGCGGCCGGACGATCGCCGTGGTGCCCGACATCTTCGTTCGCCGCACGGCGCGCGGCGACTGGACGGTGGAGCTGAACAGCGGAACCCTGCCGCGCCTCGTGGTCAACCGCCAGTATCAGGCCCGGATCGCGGCGCACGCCAGCCATCTCGGCGGCAGCCGCGCCCGGCCGGAGCGCCAGTTCCTCGACCAGTGCCTCACCCAGGCCAGCTGGCTGATGAAGGCGCTGGACCAGCGGGCGGGCACGATCCTCAAGGTGGCGATCGCGCTGGTCGAGGCGCAGCAGGGCTTCTTCGAGCGCGGAGTAGCGGGGCTGAAACCGCTGACGCTGCGCCAGATCGCCGACCAGGTGGGCCTGCATGAATCGACCGTCAGCCGGGTCACCAGCAACAAGTATCTCGCCTGCGAGCGGGGCGTCTTCGAGCTGAAATATTTCTTCACGACGGCGATCCACGCGGCCGACGGCGGCGCCGATGCCTCGGCCGAGGCGGTTCGCCAGCGGCTGAAGGCGCTGATCGAGGCCGAGGTGGCGCTGAAACCGCTGTCGGACGACAAGCTGGTCGAGCTGCTGAAGCGCGACGGCTATGATCTCGCCCGGCGCACCGTCACCAAATATCGCGAGTCGATGGGGATTCCGTCCAGCTTCGATCGCCGCCGCCGCGCGCTGGTGAAGGCGGCCTGAAGGCGGCACGGGGGCGGCTGCAAGGGGTCCCTTGCCAGCCCGTCGATGTGCTGGCAGGGCGGCGCCACATGGCAACGAAACTGACCTGGTGGATCCTCGGCGCCCTGGCGCTGGGCCTCATCACCGGCTTTCTCGTCAACCAGCGCATGACGCCCGAGGAGGCCCGCGAGGTCGCCGACGGCCTTTCCATCATCACCGATGTCTTCCTGCGCCTCATCAAGATGATCATCGCGCCGCTCGTGCTCTCCGCGCTGATCTCGGGCATCGGCCACATGGGCGGCGACGTGCAGGCGCTGGGCCGCATCGGCGGCCGGGCGATCGCCTGGTTCCTCGTCACCTCGGTCGTGGCGCTGTTCATCGGCCTGTTCGTGGTGCAGTGGCTGGAACCCGGCGCGGGGCTTCAGCTGGCGCTCCCCCCGGCGGACGCCAGCGCCGGTGTCGCCACCGACAAGTTCACGCTGAAGAACTTCATCACCCATCTGGTGCCGCGCTCGGTGTTCGAGGCGCTGGCAAACAACGAGATCCTGCAGATCGTCGTCTTCTCGGTGTTCGCCGGGATCGCGCTTGCCGCCATCGGCGAGACGGGCAAGCCCCTGCTGCGCGGCGCGGAGGCGCTGATGGCGCTGATGCTGAAGATCACCCACTATGTGATGTTCTTCGCGCCCCCGGCGGTGTTCGCAGCTGTTGCCGCCACGATCGCCGTCCAGGGCCTGTCGGTGATCGGCACCTACGGGCTGTTCATGGGTGGCTTCTACCTCACCTTGCTGATGCTGATCGCCTTCAACTTCATCGCGTGCAGCTTCGTGATCGGCGCACGCGAGACCCTGCGGCTGATGCTGGAAGTGAAGGATCCCTTCCTGCTCGCCTTCTCGACCGCGAGTTCGGAGGCCGCCTATCCGCGCATCCTCGCTGCCCTCGACCGCTTCGGGATCCCCAACCGGATCTCCAGCTTCGTCCTGCCGCTGGGCTACAGCTTCAACCTCGACGGTTCGATGATGTACTGCGTGTTCGCGGTGATGTTCATCGCCCAGGCCTATGGCGTGGAGTTCACCATCGTCCAGCAGCTGGCGATGCTGGCGCTGCTGATGGTCACCTCCAAGGGGATCGCCGGCGTGCCGCGCGCCAGCCTTGTCGTGATCGCCGCCACGCTCACCTTCCTCGACCTGCCGGCGGCCGGGCTGGTGCTGATCCTCGCGGTCGATCATTTCCTCGACATGGGCCGCTCGGCGACCAACGCCATCGGCAATTCGATCGCCGCTGCGGTCGTCTCCAAGTGGGAGATGAACCGCGAGGCGCGCGATGCCGCGGCGCAGCCCGTGCCGGCACCCGTGCCGGTGCCGGCAACGGCTGACCGCAAATTTGCGGAGTGACACTCCGCATCAGCTTGACAGCGCCACCATCTGAGTTAGGCTCAACTTCCGGAACAACGACGGGAGCGAGCGCGGCGATGGCGACCTTGGCGACGGAAGCGGCCCTGCCGCTCGACATCCTGGATGTGGGCGCACCGCAGCAATGGCTGGATTACACGGTGCTGCCCAAGTTCGCCGAGCTCCGGCGCCACGGCCCGCTGCACTGGTGCCCCGAGTCCATCTACGGCCCCTACTGGTCGGTCGTGACCCACCACGAGATCATGGAGGTGGAGGGCCGGCCCGACATCTTCTCCTCGGCCTGGCATCGCGGCGGGATCACCATCGCCGACCGGCCGGAGGACCGGGTGGACGAGCCCGAGATGCCGATGTTCATCGCCATGGACCGGCCCGAGCACACCGGCCAGCGCCGCACCGTCGCTCCGGCCTTCACGCCGGCCGAGATGCTGCGGCAGGCGCCCGACATCCGCCGTCGAACCGCTGAACTGCTCGACAGCCTGCCCGAGGGCGAGACCTTCGACTGGGTGGACCGTGTCTCGATCGAGCTGACCACGGGGATGCTCGCCATCCTGTTCGACTTCCCCTGGGAAGACCGGCGGCTGCTGACCAAATGGTCGGACACCGCGACCGACTTCGAGGCGATCGAGGACGACGAGAAGAACCGGCAGCGCTGGCAGATCCTGTTCGAGATGGCCGCCTGCTTCACCGAGCTGTGGAACGACCGCGCGAAGAAGGAACCGCGCCCCGATCTCATCTCGATGATGATCCATTCCGAGGCGACCCGGAACATGACCCCGCAGGAGTATCTCGGCAATCTCGTGCTGCTGATCGTGGGCGGCAACGACACGACGCGCAACACCATGAGCGGGGCGGCGATGGTGCAGGGCCTGCACCCGGCCGGCTGGGACCGGCTGATGGCCGACCCGTCGCTCATCCCCAATGGCGTGTCCGAGCTGATCCGCTGGCAGACGCCGCTTGCCCACATGCGGCGCACGGCGGTCGCCGACTTCGACCTGGCCGGGCAGACGATCCGGGCCGGCGACAAGGTGGTGATGTGGTATCTGTCGGCCAATCGCGACGAGCGGGTCTTTCCCGACGGCGACATCTTCGACCCCGCGCGCCCGAATGCCCGCCGGCACCTGTCGTTCGGCTTCGGCATCCACCGCTGCGTGGGCGCCCGGCTGGCCGAGCTGCAGCTCTCGATCCTGCTGGAGGAGATGCACAGGCGCCGGCTTGCCGTCGAAGTCGTCGGCGAGCCGGTCCGGATCTATTCCTCCTTCGTGCACGGCTACCGCCAGCTGCCGGTCAGGATCCGTCGGGGCTGAGGCCGGGCCTCAGCCGGTCGGGGTGACCCGGCCCTTGGGATCGGCGCCGAAGCGGTTGGGCCCGCGCGTGCCATCCAGCAGGAAGAAGATCAGCAGCACCAGGCTGCCGATTCCGGTTAGGCCGATCAGGATCCACCAGCCCGACCTGTCGATGTCGTGCAAACGCCTGACCGCGACGGCGAGCGACGGCAGGAAGACGAACAGCGAGAAGGCGACGAGGCCCAGGGCCGGGATGCTTGCGGCGGGATTGGCCGCCATGGCGGCATTGATCGCGGCCTGGTCGGCAGCCTGGTCGCCGGTCATCGGCGCAAGCCCGTCGAGGCTGCCGTAGAGCCAGAGGAAGAGCGCCGTCACGACCGCCGTCACGAACAGCTGCCACAGCCAGTATTCCAGCCGGCGGGCCCGGCCCGAGAAGCTGGCGTATCTGCGGACCGGCTGGAACATCAGTGCCATGGCATTCTCCCCCTGTCTGGCGGATGAAGCTAGCGCCGGGAGACGACCAGTGCCAGCCGGCCGCCGGCCGTGTCCGGGGCGTCGCCGGCCTCGGTGCCGGCGGGCCCCACCCCCTCGCTCGAGAGCCGGCCGGGCGCGATGCCGGCTGCCGCCAGCTCCAGTTCCACGCGCTTCGCGCGCCGGGCCGCCGCCGCCAGTGCCCGGGCCGCATCGCTGCCGATGTCGCCCTCGCCGACGATTCCGACCCGGGCGAGGGGAAAGGCCGACAGAACGGCGGCAACGGCCCGGACCGAGCGTTCGGCCTCCGGATCGAGACGCCGCTCCTCATCCTCGAACCGCAGCGGCTCGAAGGCGATGCGCCGCGGGCCGGGCTCGGTGCCGTCGAGAAAGCGGGCGAGCTCGAAGGCGGCGGTTCCCGGCAGCAGGACGAGGATGGCGCCGTCGGGCAGCACCAGTTCCTTGGCGGTGCCGGTCGGCGCCGTGACCATCGGCGTGGAGGCCGATGCCGGCGCGGGGGCGCGCGCCGGGCGGTCGAGCCAGCCGCGAACGCCCAGCAGCACGACGAAGGCCAGCGCGGCCGCGGCCGCCCAGGGCAGCCAGCTTCCGGGGCTTGCCGGGCGCGCGTCGTCGGCCACGACGCCCACCGGGGCCAGCAGCGGCCGGATGCCGACGGGAAGGCTGGCGACCAGCACCTCCCGCTCGGATTCGACGAGGGCGGCGATGGCCGGCGGGGAGATGTCGGGGCCAAGCGCGCGCGCCGCTGCGCCCAGCGCCAGCGGACCTGCCAGCGCGATGAGGTCGGCGACCGTCTCGCCCCGCGCGGCGGTCAGGCTGGCGAGCCGGCTGGCGATGGGGGCAAGCTGCGGCCCGATCAGGTCGGCGGCCAGATCCGCGCCGGTGGCGATCATCCGCGCAAGACCGGCCGGGTCGGCGAGGGTCCCGGCGGCCGTGTCGAGCGGGTTGCCGGCCGCGAACAGGGGAAGCGCGCGTTCGACAAGCGCGCGCACATCGCCCCTGTCGGCATGCAGCGCCAGCGCGCCAAGCCAGGTGCGCCCGGCCGCCGCCAGTGCCGCCGCGACCGGCGCGACCGACTCGCCGCGTGCTGCCGCAACCAGCGCGGCAAGCGGCGCGGTTGCCGAATCGAAGCCCTCGATCAGCTGACCCATCCCACTCTCCCGGGTCCAGCCTAGCCGAGCCGCGGGTGCGAGGCGAGGGGGTCAGCCGGCGGCCACGCCCTGGCGGCGAAAGCCCAGCGCTTCGGCCACATGCACGCGCGCGGTGGCCGTCTCGCCGGCCAGATCGGCGATGGTCCGCGCGACCCGCAGCGTGCGTGTCCAGCCGCGTGCCGTCAGCCGCATCGCCTCGGCTGCGCGGTGCAGCAGGGCGCGGGCCTCGGCATCGATCAGCCCGGCCGATTCCAGCAGCCGGCCTTCCGCCTCGGCATTGCAGCGCACCGTGCTGCCGGCGTAGCGCGCGGCCTGCCGGGCGCGCGCCGCCGCGACCCGGGCAGCCACGTCGGCGCTGTTCTCGGCTGGCGGCGGCAGCGCCAGATCCGCGGCCTTCACCGCCTCGATATCGACATGCAGATCGATCCGGTCGAGAAGCGGCCCCGACAGGCGCGACTGGTAATCGGCGGCGCATCGGGGCGCCCGCGCGCAGGCGAGCGCTGCATCGGCCAGATGCCCGCAGCGGCAGGGGTTCATGGCCGCCACCAGCTGCACGCGCGCCGGATAGGTGACGTGCAGCGCCGCCCGCGCGACTTCGACGGCGCCGCGCTCCAGCGGCTGGCGCAGCGCATCGAGAACGGGGCGCTGGAACTCGGGCAGCTCGTCGAGGAACAGCACGCCCAGATGCGCGAGGCTGACTTCGCCCGGCTTCGCGCGCGGGCCGCCGCCGACAAGCGCTGCCATCGAGGCCGAATGGTGCGGGCTGCGGAACGGCCGGTGGCGCGGCATGCGCCCGCCGTCCAGGGGCCCGGCGAGCGAGGCGATCATGGCGACCTCGAGCGCCTCGGCCGCCGAGAGCTCGGGCAGGATCCCGGGAAGCGCTGCGGCCATCATCGACTTGCCGGCCCCCGGCGGCCCCACCATCAGCAGGTTGTGGCCGCCGGCCGCTGCGATCTCCAGCGCGCGCTTGGGCACCTCCTGCCCCTTCACGTCCCCCAGGTCGGGTCCTGTGAAGGGGCGCGCTTCCAGGCCCGCCGGATCGGGCGGCGGCAGCACGGCCTCGCCCTTGAGATGCCGGACGAGCGCGAGCAGATCGGGCGCGGCGACCACCTCCAGCCCGCCCTCGCCGGCGAGCCAGGCCGCCTCGGGCCCCTGCGCGCCGGGGCAGACGAGCCCCAGCCCGGCGCTGCGCGCATGCACGGCCGCCAGCAGCACCCCGGGCGACGGCGTGATACGGCCGTCGAGCGCCAGCTCGCCGACCGCGACAAAATGGGCCAGCGTTTCCGGATCGACGATTCCCATGGCGCCCAGCAGGCCCAGCGCGATGGGCAGGTCATAGTGGGAGCCGGCCTTCTCGAGGTCGGCGGGCGCGAGATTGACGGTGATCTTCCTCGCCGGCATCGCAAGGCCCAGCGCCGCGAAGGCGGCCGTCACCCGGTCGCGGCTTTCGCGCACCGCCTTGTCGGGCAGCCCGACGACGAGGAAGCTGACCAGGCCGGACGACAGCTGGACCTGGACATCGACGGGCCGGGCGTCCAGCCCGACATAGGCGCATGTGGCAACGCGGGCGACCAAGCTGTTTCCCCCTGACCTGGTCCGACCCCGGCTGCGCCTGCCGTTACCGAGCAAGCCGGCCCGCGGGCAAGGGGTCGCGTTGCATGGGCCCCGGCAATCGCCTAAAGCCCCGGCCGGCCTGCCCCGGCGCCGGATTAGCTCAGCTGGCAGAGCAGCGGTTTTGTAAACCGAAGGTCGCGGGTTCGAGCCCTGCATCCGGCACCAGGGGCGGGGCACTGGCATGCGGCGTGGGTGATGGAAGCAAGGACAAGGGCAGGGCAGGCAGGGCGATCCGATGGCCGACTATCACACCCACGACGACGACGAGCCGCTCGAAGGCGAGGATCGCGACGCCAGCATCCCCCCCGAGGTTCTCGGCGCGGTGCGCACGCTCATCCGCTGGGCCGGCGACGATCCCGATCGCGAGGGGCTGGTCGATACGCCCGGCCGGGTGGCGCGCGCCTATCGGGAATATTTCAAGGGCTATCTGGAAGATCCGCTGGGCCATCTCACGCGCACCTTCGAGGAGGTTGGCGGCTATGACGAGATCGTGCTGCTGCGCGACATTCCCTTCCAGTCCCACTGCGAGCATCACATGGCACCCATCATCGGCAAGGTGCACATCGCCTATCTGCCGACCAACAAGGTGGTGGGCATCTCCAAGCTGGCGCGCGTGGCGCTGGGCTATGCGCGGCGCCTCCAGGTGCAGGAACGGCTGACCGCCGAGATCGCCGATGCCATCCAGGAAGGGCTCGATCCGCGCGGCGTCGCGGTGGTGGTGGAGGCAAACCACGCCTGCATGTCGGCGCGCGGCGTGCTGACGGCCGGCGTCACCATGACGACCAGCCGGATGATGGGCGTGTTCCGCGAGGACGAGCGCAGCCGGCGCGAGGTGCTGGCGCTGATGAAGCTGGGCCACGCCGCCTGAGATGGACAGCCCCCGCGTCCTCGAGGCCCCGCGCCGGGTGGGGATGGTCTCGCTCGGCTGCCCCAAGGCGCTGGTCGATTCCGAACGCATCCTGACCGCGCTCCGGTCGGAAGGCTATCGGCTGTCGGCCGACTATGCCGGGGCCGATGTCGTCATCGTCAACACCTGCGGCTTCCTCGACAGCGCCAAGGCCGAAAGCCTGGAGGCGATCGGCGAGGCGATGGCCGAAAACGGCCGGGTGGTGGTGACGGGCTGCATGGGGGCCGAGGCCGAGCGCATCCGCGATGCCTTCCCCGGCGTGCTCGCCGTGACCGGCCCGCAGCAGTATGAGCAGGTGGTGGGCGCCGTGAAGGCGGCTGCGCCCATGCCCGCCCAGCCCTTCGTCGATCTGGTGCCCGATACCGGCCTGAAGCTGACCCCGCGGCACTACAGCTATCTGAAGGTCGCCGAAGGCTGCAACCATGCCTGCGCCTTCTGCATCATCCCGAAGCTTCGCGGCCGGCTGGCGTCCCGCCGGCCCGACGCGATCCTGAAGGAAGCCGAGAAGCTGGTCGCGGCCGGCACGCGCGAGCTGCTGGTCATCAGCCAGGACACCTCGGCCTATGGGCGCGATCTCGGCCACGCGACGTTCGGCGGCGTTCGCGCCCACATCACCGATCTGGCGCGCGAGCTCGGCCGGCTCGGCGCCTGGGTGCGCCTTCACTATGTCTATCCCTACGCCCATGTCGACGAGCTGATCCCGCTGATGGCCCAGGGGCTGATCCTCCCCTATCTCGACATCCCCTTCCAGCATGCCAGCCCCGGCGTCCTGAAGGCCATGCGCCGCCCGGCGAACGAGGCGAAGGTGCTGGAGCGGATCCGCAGCTGGCGCGCGGCGGTGCCCGATCTCGCCATCCGCTCGACCTTCATCGCCGGCTTTCCCGGCGAGACCGAGGCGGATTTCGCGCATCTGCTCGACTGGCTCCACGAGGCGCAGCTCGACCGGGTCGGCTGCTTTGCCTATGAGCCGGTCGAGGGCGCGGCCGCCAATGCGCTGCCCGGCGCGCTGCCGCGCGAGCTGCGCGAGGAACGGCGCGACCGCTTCATGGAACGCGCCGCCGCCATCTCGGCCGCGAAGCTCGCCGCGAAGATCGGCTCCTCCATCGAGGTGCTGATCGACGAGGCGGACCGGGAAGGCGGCGCGACCGGCCGAAGCAGGGCGGACGCCCCCGAGATCGACGGCCGGGTGCTGCTGCGCGATGCCCCGAACGCGCGGCCGGGCGACATCGTGCGCGTGGCGGTCGAGGATGCGGATGCCTTCGACCTCTACGGGGTGCCGGCTTGAGGGCGTTCGGCATCGCGACGCCGCTGGGGCCGATGACGCTTCGGCTGGACGCTGAAGGCCGGCTGACCCGGGCCCTGTTCACCGATGCGGCGGCGACGCTGCCCGGGCCGGCCGACGACAGCATCGCGGGCGCCATCGCAAGCGCCTTTGCCGACTGGTTCGCGGGCAGGCTTCACGCGCTTGACGGGCTGGCGCTGGCGCCGGCCGGCTCGGCGTTCGAGCAGGCCGTCTGGGCCGAGCTCCGGCGAATCCCGCCGGGCGAGACCCGCAGCTATGCCGACATCGCCCGGGCATCAGGCGGTGCGGCCTCGGGCCCGGGGCCCAACGCGCGCGCCGTCGGCACCGCCAATGCCCGCAACCCAATCGCGATCGCCATTCCCTGCCACCGGGTGATCGGCGCGAACGGATCGCTGACCGGCTATGCCGGCGGCCTCGATCGCAAGGCCTGGCTGCTGGCGCACGAGGGCTGGCGGCCGGTGCAGCCCGCGCTCTTCGCATGACGGCGGCTGCCCGGCTCGTGCCCGATGTCCGGGCGGCGGCGCTGAGGCCGCTGTTCGTCGCGGTCGTGTTCCTGGGCAGCTTCCTGCTGTTCCTGGTGCAGCCGCTGTTCGCGCGCGCCGTGCTGCCGGTGCTGGGCGGGTCGCCCAGCGTCTGGAACACGGCCATGCTCTTCTACCAGGCAGCGCTGCTGGCCGGCTATCTCTACGCGCACGGCCTGCAGCGCCTGTCCTTCCGGGCGCAGGCGGCCACGCATCTTGGCCTGTTCGCCGCCGCCGCCCTGACGCTGCCGATCGGCCTTGCCAGTCTCGGCGAGCCGGTGACGGGGCAGGGGGCGGCGCTCTGGCTGCTGAAGCTGCTCGCGCTGTCGATCGGGCCGGTGTTCGTGGCGGTCGCGGCCCAGGCGCCGCTGATGCAGGCCTGGTTCGCGCGGTCGCCCGATCCGCAGGCAGCCAGCCCCTGGTTCCTCTACGCCGCCTCCAACGCCGGATCGCTGGGCGGCCTGCTTGCCTACCCCTTCCTGCTGGAGCCGATGACGTCGCTCGGCACGCAGCAGGCGCTGTGGTCGGGCGGCTATCTGCTGCTGCTGGGCGGGATCGCGGCTGCGGGCTGGGTGGTGCTCGCGCTCGGCCCGCGCCCGCCGGCGGTCGTGCCGGATACGGTGTCGCCGCGCAACGCACGGCCGGTCGGCTGGGCGCGGCGCCTCCACTGGCTGCTGCTCGCCGCCGTGCCCTCGGGCCTGATGATCTCCACGACGACGCACCTCACCACCGACATCATGGCGATGCCGCTGCTGTGGGTGCTGCCGCTTGCCGTCTATCTCGTCAGCTTCATCCTCGTCTTCTCCGGCGCCGGCCCGCGCGTCACGCGCTTTGCCGTCTTCGCCGCGCCCTTCGCGCTGCTGACCTTCGGTCCGGCGACGCTGCTGATGCACGGGCTGGCGGCCACCATCCTGGGGCTGCTCGGCCTCGTCCTGCTGTTCGTGGTCGCGACCGCCCTGCACGGCACGCTGGCCGCCGACCGCCCGGCCGCCGCGCAGCTGACGGGCTTCTACATCTGGATGGCGCTGGGCGGCATGGTCGGCGGCCTGTTCGCGGGCCTTCTCGCGCCGCTGATGTTCGACTGGGTCTACGAGCATCCGATCCTGCTGCTGCTGGCCGCCATCCTGGTGCCGGCGCGGCCGCTGGCGGCCTGGGTGGGCGCGCTGTGGCGGGGCCGGGGCTGGCGCGCGCGGGCGCTCCGCATCCTCAGCCCGCCCCTGGTGCTGGCGCTGGGGTGGTGGCTTGGCGCCGGCTTCAACCTGCGCGATCCCGCGCCCGAACATGTCGCGGCCCTCGTGCTGATCGGCGGGCTCGCGCTGATCGCCATCGGCCGGCCGATCCTGTTCAGCTGGATCCTGCTCAACCTCATGCTGGCACTCGGCGGCTGGCAGCAGATCGACGTCTCGACGATCGAGCATGCGCGCCAGCGCAGCTTCTTCGGAATCTACACCATCGAGAACAGCCAGAGCACGAACACGCGCCGGCTGCTGCACGGAACGACCATGCATGGCGCCCAGTCGCTCGATCCGGCCCGGTCGCGCATGCCGCTCACCTATTATGCGCCGCTGTCGGGTGTCGGCCAGGCGATGCAGGCGGCCCCCGATCTGTTCGGGGAGAAGGCGCGGATCGCCGTCGTCGGCCTGGGGACGGGAAGCCTCGCCTGCTATGCCACGCCCTTGCAGGACTGGACCTTCTTCGAGATCGACCCGCTGATGGTTCGGCTGGCGACCGATCCCAGGGTCTTCAGCTTCGTCAGCCAGTGCAAGCCCGAGGCGCGCATGGTGGTGGGCGACGCGCGGCTGAAGCTCGCGGCCGAGCCCGAGGGCCGGTTCGACCTGCTGGTCGTCGACGCCTTCTCGTCGGATGCGATCCCGCTGCATCTGCTGACCCGCGAAGCCTTCGAGACCTATCGCCGCGCGCTGACGGCCGACGGGTTGCTGCTGATCCACATTTCCAACCGCTTCCTCGACCTGGAGCCGGTGGTGGCGGCGATCGCCCGGTCGATGGGATTGTCCGCCCGGCAGCGCGCCTGGGATCCCGACGCGCAGGGCCGGGCGATGGGCTACAACGGCTCCGTCTGGGTGGCGCTGGCCACCGACGAGGCGGCCATGACCCGCTTCACCGAGGCAATGGGCGACAGCTCCCACTGGCTGCCGCTGGCGCGGCGCGACGACTTCGAGCCCTGGACGGATGGCTTTGCTTCGGTGCTTCCCACCTTGAAGCTGCTGCGCGGCGGCGGCTAGGCGGGGCCGGATGACAGGGCCGATCCGCATCGCGGTGCTGGGCGCCTCGGGCTACACCGGGGCCGATCTCGTCCGCCTCGCGCTCGCGCACCCGGCGGTCGAGGTGGCGGCGCTGGCCGCCAACCAGAAGGCGGGCCTGGCGATGGCCGACATCTGGCCGCACTTCGCCCCGGCGCGCGGCCTGCCGAAGCTGGTCCGCGCCGACGCCATCGACTGGTCGGGCCTGGACATGGTGTTCGGCTGCCTGCCGCACGCGGCGTCGGCCGAGCTGATCGCCACGCTCGAGGGGCCGCGCGTGATCGACCTGTCCGCCGATTTCCGCCTGCGCGATGCCGAGACCTATGGCGAATGGTATGGCGTGACCCACCCCGCGCCGGCGCTGCTGGCGCATGCCGTCTATGGCCTTACCGAATTCGCGCGCGAGGCCCTGCCGCAGGCACGGCTGGTCGCCTGTCCGGGCTGCTACCCCACGGCGGTGCTGCTGGCGCTGCTGCCGCTCGCGCAGGCGCAGCTGATCCGGCCCGAGCCGATCACCGTCAATGCGCTGTCGGGTGTCTCCGGTGCGGGGCGGGGCCTGAAGGAAGCCCATCTCTTTCCCGAGGTGGCCGAGGCGGTTCACCCCTATGCCGTCGGCCGGCATCGCCACATGCCCGAGATCGAGCAGCAACTCCGTGCTGCCTTCGGGCGCCCGCTCGCCATCAGCTTCACGCCGCACCTCATCCCCATGAACCGGGGCGAACTGGTCACGATCGCGGTGGAACTGGCCGGCAGCACCCCCGCAGACCTGCGCGCCGCGCTGGACGCCCGCTATGCCGCCGAACCCTTCGTCCACCTGCTGCCCGAGGGCGCGGTGCCCGCAACCCGGATGGTGCGCGGCTCCAACCATTGCGTGCTGAACGTCTTTGCCGATCGCATCCCCGGGCGGGCGCTGGTGATCGCGGCCATCGACAATCTGGTGAAGGGCTCGTCCGGCCAGGCGATCCAGAACATGAACGCGATGTTCGGCCTTCCCGAGACGACCGGGCTCGAGGCGCTGGCGCTCTTCCCCTGATGGCCCTTCATCCCTTCGCCGGCCGGACACCTTCCATCGACCCGACCGCCTGGGTGGCGCCCGGCGCGCAGGTTGTCGGCGATGTCGCGATGGGGCCGGGTGCGTCGGTCTGGTACAATGCAGTCGTTCGCGGCGACGTGATGCCGATCCGCATCGGCCCGCGATCCAACATCCAGGATGGCTCGGTCGTGCACGTCACGCGCCGGCTGGCGGCGACGACCATCGGTGCCGATGTGCTGGTGGGCCATATGGCGCTGATCCACGGCTGCACGCTGATGGACCGGAGTTTCGTGGGGCTGGGCGCCATCGTGATGGACGGCTGCGTGATCGAGCCCGAGGGCATGCTGGGCGCGGGCGCGCTCCTGAGCCCCGGCAGGCGGATCGGCACGCGCGAGCTGTGGCTGGGCCGGCCGGCAGCGTTCGTCCGCCTGCTGACCGACGAGGAGGTCGCCCGCAATGCCGCCGGGGCGGCCGGCTATGTCGAGCTGGCCCGCCTCCACCGGGAGAGCCAGGGGTGACGTCGGTTGCGGGCGGGCATGGCGCGGCTCGGGCCAGGCCCGCGTTCCCGCGCTGCCTGCCTGTGCCGGCCGCTCCTGCGGCGAGACCGGGAATCTGCCGCGCAAATCCCGGCCGCCTGCGGAATGGTCGGAGCGACAGGATTCGAACCTGCGACCCCCAGACCCCCAGTCTGATGCGCTACCAGGCTGCGCTACGCTCCGACGTGGCGGGCGGCTTAGGCGAGGCATGGCGCCAAGGCAAGGGCCGTGGCTGATGCGCTGCCATCGCTGGTCGCCGAGAATCTGGCGCTTGCCCGCGGCGGGCGGCTGCTGGCCGAGGGGCTCGGCTTCCGCCTGGGGCCGGGCGACGCGCTCGTCGTGACGGGGCCCAACGGCGCGGGCAAGTCCACCCTCCTGCGCGTCATCGCCGGCCTGCTCGAGCCGGCCGCCGGACGGATCGGGAACCCGTTTGCGACCGCCCTTCTGGCAAGCGAGCCCGCGCTCAAGCCCGACCGCACAGTGGCCGCCGAACTCGCCTTCTGGGCCGCCCTCGACAATGCGCCCGGCACGGCGCTGTCGGCGGCGACAGAGGCGATGGCGGTCGGTCCGCTTGCCGACATGCGCTGCGGCCAGCTGTCGTCCGGCCAGCGGCAGCGGGTGGCGATCGCCCGCACCATCGCCAGCGGTGCGCGGCTGTGGCTTCTGGACGAACCGACGTCGGCGCTCGACGCAGCCTCGGCCGGGCGGCTGCTCGGTGCCATCGCCGCGCACCGGGCACAGGGCGGGCTGGTGGTCGCCGCCACCCATCAGCCGCTGCCACTGCCCGGCGCCGACACCCGCGCCCTATAGCTGCGCCGGGTCGGTCGTGAACATGATGGTCAGCCAGCGGTCGGGGCCATCCTCGCCGATCGCCTCGCCGATCTCGGCGCGCAGGCGGTCGTAATGGGCAATCGGCCGGGCCGGCATGTCGGGCGGGGCCAGCACCGAAATCTCGATGAACTTCGCCCGGCCGGTGCGCGTGACATAGCTTTCATAGCCGGTGAAGCCATGGGCGGCGACGAACGCATCCATCACCGAGTGCACATGCGCGTCGAGCTCGGCCGGCACGATCCCGAAGATGTCGCGAAAGGCGATTCGCGCGTCGGCGAAGGGGACGGGCAGGATGAGCAGCGACAGGATCGCCAGCACCGCGGGATCGATCAGCGGCACGAACCGCTCGAGCGCGGTTCCCTGCATCAGCGCAGCGGCGACGAAGGCGACCAGCAGCGCGCCGGTGATCAGCCCGGAAACGGCCCAGGTCTTCATGTCGATCGACACCAGCATCGATTCGAGCCGCGCATTCTGCCGCCACATCCAGAACCAGACGCCCGCGCAGATGATCACCACCACCGCAGCATAGCCGATCGCTGCATCCAGCGCCGGCGTGTAGCCGCCGGCCATCAGGCCCTGCACCGCCCCCAGAAAGCCGAACAGCACCAGCGTGACCAGGACCGCTGCCTTCAGGGCGATGACAAGCGGCTCCAGATGCCAGTAGCCATACTGGAAGCGCGCATTGCCCTCCCGCGCGACAAGGCGGGCAACCAGCAGCATCAGCCAGGTGATCCCGGCATCCACCAGGCTGAACAGGCCGTCGAAGATGATGGCAAGGCTGCCCGAGATCAGCCCGAACAGCACGCCGAGCCCGGCGATGAGGAAGGTCGCCGCCACCGACAGCCGAAGAAGCGAGGCCTCCAGCTCGCTCCGCAGCGCCAGCGCCCGTTGGGAGGCCGTCATGCCGGGGAGGCTAGCGGCCCGCGCGCCCGCCCGGCAAGCCGGCTCAGCCGCCGTGCAGGAAGTGCATCACGTCGCCATCCTGCACGACATAGGCCTTGCCCTCGGCGCGCAGCTTGCCGGCCTCCCGCGCGCCGGCCTCGCCATTGAAGGCGACGAAATCGGCATAGCTGATGGTCTCGGCGCGGATGAACTTCGCCTCGAAGTCGGAGTGGATGACCCCGGCCGCCTGCGGGGCCGTCGCGCCGCGCTCGACCGTCCAGGCGCGCGCTTCCTTGGGGCCGGCGGTGAAGAAGGTGAGGAGATGGAGAAGGTCGTAGCCGGCGCGGATGATCCGCGCGAGGCCGGTTTCGACAAGCCCGAGCGACTCCAGGAAGGCCGCCCGCTCGCCGGCAGGCAGGGTCGCGATCTCGGCCTCGATCGCTGCCGAGATGGTGACCGCGCCGGCCCCTTGCGCGGCCGCCATCGCCTCGACGCGCGCCGAATGGGCGTTGCCGGTCGCGGCCGAGGCTTCCTCGACATTGCAGACATAGAGCACGGGCTTTGCCGTCAGCAGCTGCGCCTGCCGCAGGTGCCGGGCTTCCTCGGGGTCGGCCGGCCGGGCGAGGCGGGCGGGCTTGCCGGCGCGCAGCAGCTCCAGCGCGCGGCCGAGCGCGGCCGCCGCCGCCCTTGCTTCCTTGTCGCCGCCCTGGCCCTTCTTGAGGAGGCCGGGCACCCGCCGCTCCAGGCTCTCGAGGTCGGCGAGCATCAGCTCGGTCTCGACCGTCTCGGCGTCCGCCACCGGGTCGATTCGGCCCTCCACATGGGTGATGTCCCCATCCTCGAAGCAGCGCAGCACATGCACGATCGCATCCACCTCGCGGATGTTGGCGAGGAACTGGTTGCCCAGCCCCTCGCCCTTCGACGCGCCGCGGACGAGGCCCGCGATGTCGACGAAGCCGAGCTGCGTCTCGATGATCCTCGCCGACCCCGCGATGCGGGCGATCGTGGCGAGCCGCTCGTCGGGCACGCCCACCTGCCCGACATTGGGCTCGATGGTGCAGAAGGGGTAGTTGGCCGCTTGCGCGGCCGCCGTCTCGGTCAGGGCGTTGAACAGGGTGGACTTGCCGACGTTCGGCAATCCCACGATTCCGCAGCGAAATCCCATCTGCTTCTCCGAAATCCGGGCATGGCCCGGCCGATCGGCCTGTCGTGCCCGCCCCTCCCGCCTGGCCGGCATGGCAGGGAGGGCATCCCATGGCGTCACGCTCGCGCGCCGACAAGGCCCCGGCACCGATTTTCGGGGCCGCGATCGCCTTGATCCTGGCCGCGCGGGTCAGCCCGGCTGCTGGCGAAGCGCCAGGTCGCTCATGAAGCGCGCATCCTCGCCCGCGGCGAGCAGCGGCGCGAGATCGGCGATGTCGGCCAGCATGGCCGCCAGCGCCGGCTCCTCGGCCCTTGCATAGGTGCCGAGCACATGGCCCGTCACCCGGTCCTTGTGGCCCGGGTGGCCGATCCCGATCCGGACCCGCCGGAAATCGGGGCCGACATGGGCCGCGACCGAGCAGATTCCCTTGTGGCCGGCCGTGCCGCCGCCCACCTTCACCTTCACCCGGAAGGGGTCGAGGTCGAGCTCGTCGTAGAAGACGGTCAGCGCCTCGGGGCCCAGCCGGTAGAAGCGCAGCGCCTCGCCCACGGCGCGGCCGCTGTCGTTCATGAAGGTCATGGGCTTCAGCAGCAGCAGCCGGGCCTCGCCCAGCCGCCCCTCGGCAACCTGCCCCTGGAAGCGCGCCTTCCAGGGCGAGAAACCGTGCGCGCGGTGGATCGCGTCCACCGCCATGAAGCCCACATTGTGGCGGTGGCCGGCGTAGGCCGGGCCGGGATTGCCCAGCCCGGCGAAGACCAGCATGGGGCCTACTCGGCCCTGGCTTCGGCGTCCGCTTCGGCCGCTTCCTGGCTCCTGAGGCCCGAGGGCGCCGCGATCGTCGCGATGGTGAAGTCGCGGTCGATGACCGGCTCGACACCGCCGGGCAGCTTCACCGCCGAGATGTGGATCGATTCGCCGACATCGAAGCCCGTCACGTCCACCACGATGTCGTCGGGGATGGAGTCGGCCGGGCAGCGGATCTCGATCTCGTGGCGCACCACGTTCAGCACGCCGCCCCGCTTGAGACCGGGCGAGGCGCCCTCATTCTCGAAGCGGACGGGCACGTTGACGGTGATGAGCGAATCGGCGGCCACGCGCAGGAAATCGACATGCATCGGCCGGTCGGTCACCGGATGGAACTGGACATCGCGGGGCAGCGCGCGGTGGGTGGCGCCGTCCACCTCGATGTCGAGCACCGAATTCATGAAATGGCCCGTCTCGAGCAGCTTCACCAGCCGCTTCTCCTCGACGTGGATCGCAACCGCGTCCTGCTTGTTGCCATAGATCACGGCCGGAACGCGGCCTTCGCGCCGCATCGCCCGGGAGGCTCCCTTGCCCGCCCTCGGCCGTGCTTCCGCCGTCAGCGTCAGCACTTCAGACATGTCGTTTCCCATCCTTGGTCATCCGCCCGGCACCTCCAGGGTGTGCCGGCGCGAAGCGGCGCCCTTAGCGACCCGGGCCCGGAATCGCAACCACCGGCAGCAGTTGCGAACAGGTCGCAAGAAATCGCTTGCCGCGCGCGCGGCGCCGGCCTAGGCGCGAATGAGAATGCCTATCAAGAACAGGGAAACCGCTGCCCCATGCCCCGCTGCCTGCTGCTGCTGACCGTCTCGCTGCTCGCGTCGCCGACCCTTGCCCAGCCCCTGCCCACCGAGGAGGGCAGCGCCGGTGGCGACCTTCTCGCCGAAGCCTCGGGCAAGGCGGACATCCTCGTCATCGGCGCGCCGGAGCGCCTGCTCGACATCGCCGGCTCGGGCGCGATCGTGTCCGAGGACGACCTCCGGCGGACCCGGCCGTTCAGCGTCAATGACGCGCTCCGGCTGGTGCCGGGCCTGTTCCCGCGCGACGAGGAGGGGGTGGGCGCACGCCCCAACATCGGGATCCGCGGCCTGAACCCCACCCGCTCCAGCAAGGTGCTGCTGCTGGAAGACGGAATCCCGCTCGCCTTCGCACCCTATGGCGACAATGCCAGCTACTACCACCCGCCCATCGAGCGGTTCCAGCGGATCGAGGTGCTGAAGGGCGCCGCCCAGATCCGCTTCGGCCCGCAGACCATCGGCGGCGTGGTGAACTACATCACGCCGCCCGCCCCCGCCAGCTTCGAGGGGCAGCTGGGCGGCACGATCGGCAACCGCGAGACCTGGTCGCTCGACGGCCGCGTCGGCGGGCCGCTGCTGGGCGGGCGGGTGCTGCTGCACGGCAACCACAAGCAGTCGGCCGGCGCGCGCGACAACAACCTGCTGCGCTTCACCGACCTGTTCGCAAAGGCGGAGTGGGACATCGGCGAGCGCCACGCGCTGACGCTCAAGGGCAGCTGGTTCGACGAGAACAGCCAGATCACCTATTCCGGCCTCACCCGCGCCGAGTTCGCCGCCGGCCCGCGCCAGAACCCCTTCGTGAACGACCGGTTCGACACCACCCGCTGGAACCTGACGGCCGCGCACTTCTGGCAGATGGATGCGGGAATCGCACTCCGCACGACGGCCTACTACCACCATTTCGACCGGGACTGGTGGCGCCAGTCCTCCAACTCCAACCAGCGCCCCAACGACGCCTCCGATCCGGCCTGCGGCGGCATGGCCAACCTTCTGACCGCCTGCGGCAACGAGGGGCGGCTGCGGGTCTATGACACCTGGGGGGTGGAAAGCCGGCTGACGCTCGATCACGCCGACTTTCTGCGGCTGGGGACTGGCGGCGAAACGGAGATCGGCCTGCGCTTCCACCGCGAGGACCAGCGCCGGCGGCAGTGGAACGGCGACACGCCGACGGCGCGGACGCCCGGCACCAGCGTGAACGCCGGCGTCCGCGAGAACAATGCCCGTAACACGACCGCGCTGGCCGCCTTCATCCAGTCAAGCTTCGAGCTCGGGCTGCTGACGCTGAAGCCCGGCCTGAGGGCCGAGTTCGTCGATTTCGAGCGGCGGAACCTGCCGGTTGACGTGATCGCCGGCGGCCGCCCGACGGGGGCCAGGACACTGGAATCCCGGGGGCGGCGCAGCCTCGACCAGCTCGTGCCCGGCCTCGGCGCGACGCTGCGGCTGGCCGATGGCGTCATTGTCTATGGCGGTGTCCATCGCGGCTTCGCGCCGCCGCGGGTCGAGGATGTCATCACCACCACGGGCGGCTCGGTCGACCTGGAGGCGGAGCTGAGCTGGAACTGGGAGGCCGGCGTCCGCGGCAGCCCGACGCCGGGCCTGACGTTCGATGCCACCTTCTTCGTCATGGATTTCGAGAACCAGATCGTGCCCCAGTCGGTCGCCGGCGGGGTGGGCGCGACGCTGACCTCGGCCGGGCGCACCGTGCACCGCGGCGGCGAACTGGCGGCAAGCCTGTCCTCGCGCGCGGCCGGCGCCACCCGCGACACGGACGTGTTCGCCCGCCTGGCAACGACCTGGCTGCCGACGGCGCGCTATGCCTCGACCCGGATCGCGACCGCGCCCTGCTTCGACGGCGCGGTGCCGGGCACGCCGGTTGCGACCGGCCGCGGCCCGCGCCCCTGCGGCCAGGCCTTCGACGCGCGCGGCAACCGGCTGCCCTATGCGCCCGAGTGGCTGCTGTCGGCGGCGGCCGGGATCGAGCATCGCGGCTTCACGGGCCAGGTCGAGCTGGTGGGGCAGTCCTCGATGTTCGCCGATGACGTGAACCTGATCCCGGTGACGCCCGATGGCCAGCGCGGGCGGATTCCCGGCTGGACGCAGGTCAACCTCGCCTTGGCCTATGCGCCCGAGGGACTGCCGTTCGAGCTGTTCGCGACCGCGCGCAACCTCGCCGACCGGCTCATCATCGTCGATCGGTCGCGCGGGATCCTGCCGGGCAATCCGCGCCTCGTGCAGGTCGGTGCGACGCTGCGCTTCTGAGGCGACAGGGGCTCGCGGCCGGATTCTCCACAGCCTGCCCACAAGGCCATAAGCCGCCAGGGCCAGGCGCAGGGGTTGGCGCGGGCAGCGCCGGCGCCCATGATGGGGGGATGGCCAGCCAACCCGCCCTCTCGCTCATCGCCGGCACCGCCGGCAACGCCCCGCGCACCCCCGCCAACATCGAGGCGGAAAAGGCGTTGCTGGGTGCGCTGCTGCTCGAGAACCGCCTGCTCGAGGAAATCCCGCTGTCGCTTCGAGACGAGCATTTCTACGAGCCGCTGCACGGGCGCATCTTCGCGCAGATCCGGCGGCTGGCCGACCAGTCGATGGTCGCCAATCCGGTCACGCTGCGCCCGCTGTTCGAGGCGGACCCGGCGCTCGCCGAGCTGGGCGGGCCCGCCTATCTGCTGCGGCTGACCGAGGATCCCTCGGTGCTGATCGCAGCGCGCGACTGCGCGCGCCAGATCTATGATCTGGCGCTGCTGCGGGCGCTGGCGATGGTGGGGGCCGATCTCGTCCAGCGGGCGACCGACACCTCGGCCGAGGTGGCGCCGATGCAGCAGATCGAGGCGGCCGAGGAGGCCCTCTATCGCGTCGCCGAGACGGGCGATGTGGGCGGGGCGGCGATCGACTTCGCCGGCGCTGCCGCCAAGGCCGTGGGCATGGCGGCCAAGGCGATGAAGTCGGGCGGGCATCTGTCGGGCCTGACGACGGGGCTGACCGGCCTCAACAACAAGATCGGCGGCCTGCACAATTCCGACCTGGTGATCCTCGCCGGCCGGCCGGCGATGGGAAAGACGGCGCTGGCCACCAACATCGCCTTTTCGACAGCGCGCCGCTGGACGCTGGACCGTGCCGATGGCGTCGCCCAGTCCACGGGCGCGCCGGTTGCCTTCTTCAGCCTCGAGATGTCGGCCGACCAGCTGGCCAACCGCATCCTGGCCGAGCAGTCGCGGATCAATTCCGAAAATCTGCGCATGGGCAAGATCAGCCAGGTCGAATTCAACGACCTGGCGCGCGCGGCCGAGGCGCTGCACGAGCTTCCGCTCTACATCGACGACACGCCGGCCCTGTCGATCGCTGCCCTTCGTGCGCGCGCCCGGCGGCTCAAGCGCCAGCGCGGGATCGGCCTCATCGTTGTCGATTATCTGCAGCTGCTGCAGGGCACCGCGCGCAATGCCAGCGAGAATCGCGTCGCCGAAATCTCGGAGGTGACGCGCGGCCTCAAGACGCTGGCAAAGGAGCTCGACGTGCCGGTGCTTGCACTCTCGCAGCTGTCGCGGCAGGTCGAGAACCGCGAGGACAAGCGGCCGCAGCTTGCGGACCTGCGCGAATCCGGCACGATCGAGCAGGATGCCGACGTCGTGCTGTTCGTGTTCCGCGAGGAATATTACCACGAATCGAAGAAGCCCGAGGACGGCAGCGACAAGTTCCAGGCCTGGCTGGAGAAGGCCGACCGGCTGCGCGGCCGTGCCGAAGTGATCGTCGCCAAGCAGCGCCATGGCGCGACGGGCAGCGTGCCGCTGGTGTTCGCGCGCGAATTCACCCGCTTTTCGGATCCGGCCGACGGCGACTGGGCCGGCGACTGGAGCTGAAGCCCCGGCCTTGGTGCTGGCGCCAGGCCGGATCGCCCGCTAGGCGGTCCCTCCCATGGATTTCGGTTCCGACAATGCCGCCGGCGTGCATCCGGGCGTGCTTGCAGCGCTGGCGGATGTCGCCGGGCCGGCCGCGCGCGCCTATGATTCCGATCGCTGGAGCGAAGCCCTGGACGGGGCCTTTTCCGACCTGTTCGGCACAGCCTGCCGCGTGTTCGCCGTGCCATCGGGCACGGCCGCCAACGGGCTTTCGCTCGCCGCCCTCGTGCCGCCCTGGGGTGGCATCTGGTGCGAGACCAACGCCCATGTCGAGGTGGACGAGGCAGGCGCCGTCGGCTTCTTCACGCATGGTGCCTCGCTGCTGCATGTGGCGGGACGGCACGGCAAGCTGACCGTCGATGCGCTGCGCGAGGCCGCCGCCCGCCGGCGCGGCGATGTGCACCAGGTGCAGCCGGCGGCGCTGACGCTGACGCAGGCGACCGAATCGGGAACGGTCTATGCGCCCGCGGAGGTGGCCGCGCTCGGCGACTGGGCGAAGCGCCACGGGCTTGGCGTGCACATGGATGGCGCGCGCTTTGCCAATGCCGTCGCGCATCTGGGCTGCCACCCGGGCGATGTCACCTGGCGGGCGGGGGTGGACATCCTGTCCTTCGGCTTCATCAAGAATGGCGGGCTGTCGGCCGAAGCGGTCGTCGCCTTCTCGGCCGACGTGGCCCAGACGCTTCCCGTGCGCCGCAAGCGGGCGGGCATGATGCCGTCGAAGGGGCGGTTCGCGGCCGCCCAGCTGCTGGCGCTGCTGACGGACGGGCGCTGGCTTTCGAACGCGCGCGCCGCCAATGCCGGCGCCAGGCGGATCGCCGCTGCCGTGCCGGTCCGTCTGCTGCACCCCTGCGAGGCCAACGAGCTGTTCGTGCGCCTTGCCCCCGCCGAGCGCGCCGCGCTGCGCGCCCGGGGCTTCGACTTCTACGACTGGGAGCTCGACGGGCCGGAGGCCGCGCGCTTCGTCGTCCGCTGGGACCAGACGGCGGACGCCATCGACGCGCTGGTGGCCGCGCTGGCCGGCCTGCCATGACATCGCGCTCGATGCTGCAGTTCGTCGCCGTCGTCCTCATCTGGGGGACGACCTGGATCGTCATCAAGGACCAGCTCGCTGTCGTGCACCCAAGCTGGTCGGTCGCCTACCGCTTCCTGCTGGCCGGCGCTGCGCTGATGGGCTGGTGCGCACTGCGCGGCGAGCCGCTGGCATTCCCGCGGGCGAGCCTGCGCTTCCTCCTGCTGTTCGCGATGCTGCAGTTCGTCATGAACTTCAATTTCGTCTACCGGGCGGAGCTTCACATTCCCTCGGGCTTTCCGGCTGTCGCCTTCGCGCTGCTGATGATTCCCAATGCGCTGCTGGCCTGGGCCCTGCTGGGCCGGCGGGTCTCCGTGCGGTTCCTGATCGGCTCGGCGCTGGGCGTGCTGGGGGTCGGCCTCATGTTCGCGCAGCAGCTGGCGCTGCCCGGTGACCGCACCGCGACGATCCTGGGGCTGTCGCTCACGGCGGCCGCCGTCCTGTCGGCAAGCGTCGCCAACGTCATGCAGGCCGCACCGGCCGCGACTCGCCTTGCGTTCCTGCCGGGACTCGCCTGGGCGATGCTGATCGGCGGCGCGCTGAACGCGGCGCTTGCCGCCGCGCTTGCCGGGCCGCCGCAGTGGGACCCCCGGCCGGACTATGCGCTGGGCCTGCTCTACCTGGGCCTGTTCGCCAGCGCGATCGCCTTTGCCCTCTATTTCGACCTCATCCGCACCATCGGGCCGGCCGAAGCCGCCTGGACGGGTGTGCCGATTCCGATCCTGGCAATGACGATCTCGACGCTGGTCGAAGGCTATCGCTGGACCTGGCCGGCCGCCATCGGCGCGGCGCTGGCGCTCGTGGGGCTGGTGGTCGCCCTCAGGCAGCCGCCGTCGGCCCCGGCCCGGGCGCCAGCGCATAGCGGCCGCGCAGGTACATGAGGGGCAAGCGATCGGCCGAGGAGCGGAAGCTGACGATCCGGCCGATCAGCAGCTGGTGGTCGCCGGCCTCGATGTCGTTGACCAGCGTGCAGTCGAAATTGGCGCAGGCACCTTCCAGCAGGCGCAGGCCGGATTCGGATTCGACCCATTGCCCCTCGCTGAAGCGGTTGACTCCGCGCATGGCGAAGCGTTCGGCGATCGCCCGCTGCTCGACCGACAGCACGCTGACCCCGAAGCGGCCGGTGCGGCGAATGGCCGGCAGGCTGGACGCCGTGCGCCCCGGGCAGACGAGCAGCAGCGGCGGATCGAGACTGACCGAGGTGAAGCTGTTGGCCGTGAAGCCGACGGGCGTCCCATCCTCGTCGACGCCGGTCACGATGGTGACCCCGGTGGCGAAGGAACCGAAGGCGTCGCGCAGCGCGCGCGTGTCTCTGAGGTCGCTCATGCCGCCTGCTTCAAGCCGCGCGGGCGGCCGAATGCAAGCGGCCGGGGCCGGCCGATCGACGCGGGGTCAAGCCTCGGGCGGGCGGCGGCGGCTCATGGATGCAGGGGCTTCTCCTGCCACCGCAGCGCCTCGTAGAGCAGCAGGGTGCCGGCCATGGCGACGTTGAGGCTGTCGGCCCTGCCCCGCATCGGGATGAGGACGAGGTTGTCGCAGGCGGCCTTGAGGTCCTCGGGCAGGCCCTGGGCCTCGTTGCCGACCAGCAGCAGGGTGGGCGGCGTGTAGCAGGCAGCGCGCCAGTCGATGGCGCGGGGATCGAGCGCGGCGCCGACGAGGGTGGCGCCATGCCGGGCCTTCCAGGCGAGGAAATCGGCGGTTGATGCCGTAACGCAGGGGACGGTGAAGAAGGCGCCCATGCTGGCGCGCACGGCCTCGATGCTGGTGGGATCGGCGCTGTCGCCGAGCAGGATGAGGGCGGCTGCGCCCGCGGCATCGCAGGCGCGAAGCAGCGTGCCGAGATTGCCGGGATCGCGGAGCCGCTCGGCGACCAGCGTGCGCGGGCCCGGCACCAGATCCTCAAGACCAGGCGGGCGCGGCGCGTAGGCCGCGACGACGGCCTGCGGATTGTCCTTGCCCGACACGCCGGCCAGCAGCGCGGCCGGGGCCTCGAGCACCTGCCCGCCGCTGCCGAGCGTCGCGTGGACCAGCCGGCGGACGAGGGGATGGTCGCCCCTGCCGGCGCCGAACAGCAGGATCCTCGGTATCCAGCCGGCATCCAGCGCCTCGGTGCAGATGCGAAGCCCTTCGGCAAGGAACAGGCCCTCGAGCCGGCGGTACTTCTTCTCGCGAAGCGACCGCAGCCGCTTGAGCGTCGCGTTCGAGGCCGAAGTGACGGCGATGACGGTCATGGCCGGACGGTCACAGGGGCGGGGCGTTGTAGGCGTGCCAGAAGAAGAGCGCCGCGACGCCGCGGTGCGGGCGCCAGGGTTCGGCGCGGGCACGCAGGGCCCTTTCACCCGGCCGGTCGCCGCCCAGCAGCAGGCGGCCGGCCGACAGCTGCACGGCCAGATCGCCAGCCGGAAAGATGTCGGGGCGGCCCTCGGCGAACAGCAGGTAGATTTCCGCCGACCAGCGCCCGAGCCCGCGCACCGAGGACAGGAGCCGGATCGCCTCCTCGTCGTCGGGCGGCAGATCGTCGAGCGGCAGCGCGCCCGACAGCAGATGGGCGGCCAGATCGCGCGCATAGCCCGCCTTCTGGCGCGAGAGGCCGCAGGCGCGAAGCTTCTCCGGGTCGGCGTCTGCCAGCACGGCCGGGTCGGCAAGGTCGCTGAAGCCGGCTTCCAGCTTGCGCCAGATGCTGGCGGCTGCCGCCGTCGAGACCTGCTGGCTGACGATGGCGCGAAGCAGGGTTTCATAGCCGCGCGGGCGGCTGCGCGGCTCGGGCGGGCCGAGCCGGGCGTGCGCGTCGGCCAGGCGCGGCTCGGCGGCAGCCAGGGCTGCCATGCCATCCGCGATCCGCTCGGCCGTCAGGCCCATGCCTCTCCCTTTTTCGTTCGGCTTGCCTGTGCTGCCGGCGCCGCTATGAACCGCGCGTCACGCCAGCCAGGAGCCGCCATGCCTAGCCTCATCGTCGTCGACCGCAAGGGGAATGAGAAGACCGTCACCGGCGAGGCAGGGCTGAGCGTGATGGAAGTGATCCGCGACAACGGGTTCGACGAGCTGCTGGCGCTGTGCGGCGGAAGCTGTTCGTGCGCGACCTGCCATGTGCATGTGGATGCGGCCTGGTTCGGAAAGGTCGGCGGCCCGCACGAGGACGAGGCCGACCTGCTGGACAGTTCCGACCATCGCCGCGGAACATCGCGGCTTGCGTGCCAGATCCAGTTCTCGGACGAGCTGGACGGCCTGAAGGTGACCATCGCGCCGGAGGACTGAAGGCGGCCGCGGGCATGGCGTGGCCATGGTCCGCGGACTCGCCGCAAGGCCGGCCGGCGGGCCTGCTTTGCGGGCTTTGCCCGCGAACGCGGGGCCCGTTCGACGACTCAGGCGCAGGCGGCCGCGGGCATGGCGTGGCCATGGTCCGCGGACTCGCCGCAAGGCCGGCCGGCGGGCCTGCTTTGCGGGCTTTGCCCGCGAACGCGGGGCCCGTTCGACGACTCAGGCGCAGGCGGCCGCGGGCATGGCGTGGCCATGGTCCGCGGACTCGCCGCAAGGCCGGCCGGCGTATAACCAGAACGGTTGTTCTACGTGGAACAATTCTGATTATTTCGGTTATTCCTGGCCCGTCCCCCTCTCAACCCGTCACGCCGTCTCGGCCCATCACGAAGGCGTTCAGCTTGTTGCCGTCCGGATCGCGGAAGTAGGCGGCGTAGAAGCCGTCGCCGCGCGGCCCCGGCGGGCCTTCGCAGCTGCCGCCGTTCGCCAGCGCGAGCGCGTGCAGGCGATCGACCTGCGCGGTGTCGCGTGCCTCGAGCGCCACCATCACGCCATTGCCGACGGTGGCTGCCTGCCCGTCGAACGGCTTCGTCAGCCCGATTCCCGCACCGCTGCCCGGCGTGCCCCAGGCAATGGCGCCCGGCCATTCCATCATCCGCCCGCTTCCCATTTCGGCCGCCAGCTGATCGTAGAAGGCCGCCGCGCGTGCCAGATCGTTGGTGCCAAGCGTCACATAGCCGATCATGTTCGCCTCCATCCCGGTCGATGCCAGAACATGACAGGAACAAACTGCCGGGGCAACTACCACAGACCGAATCCCTCGAACCCCGGATCGGCCGCGCGCAGCGCCCGTTCGGCGCCGCAGCGCGCGAAGGCGAGCGTCGCGGCCCGGCGTCGCGCCGGGTTGAGCGGCGTGGCCGGGGCCTGGCGCAGCCACAGCGCCTCGTGCCGGTCGGCGAGGATGAGGCCGCAGCCGGCCGGATCATAGGCCGGCTGCTCGAGCAGCGGCGCCAGCGCGGCCGGAACGGCCCAGGCGAAACCATCGGCATGGGCGCGGTAGTGGTGCCATTTGCGGTCGCCCCGGAGGTCGGCGGCCGACACCTTCACCTCGACGATCAGGATCCGCCCGTCGCGCCCCAGCCCCATGATGTCGGCGCGGTGCCCGTCGGCGAGCCGCACCTCGGTCAGCGGCGACCAGCCTTGCAGCCACAGCAGGCGGCAGCTACCGCGAACGACATCGGCGGCGGTCAGCGGAGGATCTGATGACGGGGCCATGTCGGGTGGGCTTCCTGCTCTATCCCGATCTCACCCAGCTCGACCTGACAGGCCCGGCGCAGGTGCTTCACCGCATGCCGGGCGCCACGGTCGACTATGTCTGGAAGACGCCGGAGCCGGTGATGAGCGACTGCCGGCTCGCCCTGTCGCCGACCATGACCCTGGCTGCGAGCGGGCAGTACGACCTCGTCTGCGTGCCGGGCGGCTATGGCTGCACCGCCGTGATGGCCGATGCCGAGGTGCTGGACTGGCTGCGCCGGCAGGCGCGGGGCGCGCGCCTGATGACGAGTGTGTGCACCGGCTCGCTGATCCTGGCGGCGGCCGGGCTGCTGCATGGCTATCGTGCCGGCTGCCACTGGGCCTGGGGCGCGCATCTGTCGAGGTTCGGCGCGACCTTCGTGCCCGAGCGCACGGTGATCGACCGGGACCGCATCACCGCCGGCGGCGTCACCTCGGGCATCGACTTCGCCTTCCGCATCATCGCCGGGCTGCATGGCCGCGACGTGGCTGAATCGATCCAGCTGGCGCTCGAATATGATCCCGAGCCGCTGGCCGGCGGCACGCCGGCGACCGCCCGGCCCGAAATCCTGTCGGCGGTCGAGGCGCTCCTGCACCGGCGCATGGGGGCGCGCGTGGCCGAGATCGAGGCGGTGGCCGGGCATTACGCCGGCCCGGCCTGAGCCAGCGCGGCCGCCGCGCGCAGATCCGCGATGAATCGGTCGCGTTCGCTGGCGGCGGCCGCGGGATTTTCGATCCGCAGCAGGTAGCTGGGGTGGACGGTGAGGAAGCCGCTTCGCCCCCCGGCGAGCGGGATCGGCCGCCCGCGCTCGCGCCCGACGGTGACGGGCCGGCCGAGGAAGCTGCGCGCCGCGCTGGCGCCGAGCATCAGGATGAGGCGCGGGTTCACCAGCTCGATCTCGCGGTCGAGCCACCAGCGGCAGGCGGAGATTTCGGCAGGCGACGGCGAACTGTGGATGCGCCGGTGGCCGCGCGCCTCGAACCTGAAATGCTTGACGGCATTGGTGACATAGGCGGCTGCCCGGTCGATCCCGGCAGCGGCGAGGCAGCGGTCGAGCAGCTGGCCGGCCGGGCCCACGAAAGGGCGTCCCTGCCGGTCTTCCTGGTCGCCGGGCTGTTCGCCGACGATCATCAGCGCTGCACCTGCCGGCCCTTCGCCGAACACCGTCTGCGTCGCGGGGCCGTGCAGCGGGCAGCGCCGGCAGTCCAGCGCCTGCATCCGCAGGTCGGCCCATGTGCCGCCTGCGATCCTCTCGGCAGTCCGCGCCTGCGCCACGGCGGCCATGCCGGCAACCGGCTCGGCCCCGGGCAGGGTCTGCCCGCATGTCGTCGGCACCTCGGCCTTCGGGGCGCCGGGCAGCCAGTGAACGGCTTCACCATCCCAGTGGACGGAGAGGTCGGGTGTGAGGATGGTCCAGCGCCGGGCCGCGAGGCGGCGGATGTGGAAGCCGATGTCGAGGCGAAGGACATGGTGGCTCGGCTCGAACCAGGCGACGCACAGCCTGCCGCCGTCATCCTGCGTCTCGTGGAAGCGCAGGAAGGCGCGCATCCTGCTGCGTTCCCGGCTGACCGAGTTCGCCAGCTCCAGGACCGAATCGACCTCGGGGTCGGCGCGATCCGCCAGCAGCCGGGGCGCCGTCTGCAAGCGCACCAGCAGGCTGTGCAGCAGGCGGAAGCGGTCGGGCGACCGGTTGCAGATCGCAAGCCCGGCCAGCTCGACGAACCGGCGGGGCACCCGTGGCGCCGGGGCGTCGGGCAGGGCCGGCAGCGCCGGAGCAGGGGCAAGCCCGTCTGTGGTGCCGGCAATCGCCCAGTCGAGGTCGTGCGGCCCGAGCCCGAGAGCAAGCGCCGAGCGGATGGCAAGGCGGAACCCGTCGAGATCGTCCGGCCGGGCGAGCGTGGCGCGCATCATGGGCGCCACGCTCATGGGCGCTGCCGCGATGGCGCCGGCGCCCGCGCTCTGCCGAGAGGATCCGGCCGGCCTGGGGTCGATGTCGGGCGCGGGCATGTGTTCTGTCTATGTTCTGCCAATCCGGCTGTCCAGCCGGGGCCTCAGGGCTGGCGGGGCCCGGGATCGTCGGCGGGAATGTCGGCGGCGGCGTCGTTGCTGCCCGGCGCGGCCGGGCGCGGGGCGGGCCCGGCCGGCGCGGGGGTTGCCCTGGCGCCGATGGCGGCCAGCGCCGCCTCGCCCTCGGCATCGAACAGGGTGCGAAGGCGGATGTCGCGCTGCGGGAAGGGGATTTCGATCCCGTGGCGGCGCAGCGAGTCGTCGAGCGCCCAGCGATAGGCGGCATACATGCTGCCCGGCCGCTTCACCGCTTCCAGTGTCGGCCAGACCACCAGCTCGAAGTCGAGCGAGGAGTCGCCAAAGCCCGTCAGCCAGACCTGGGTGCGGTGGGCGTCGTCCTCCTGCGTGAAATCGACGCTGCGCGCCGCCTCGAGGCCGGCGGTGCGGACCTTTTCCTTGTCGGAGCCATAGGCGACGCTGAAGGGCACATGCACCCGGCGGGTGGCGTGGTTGCGTGTCCAGTTGATGAGCTCCGACGACAGCAGCCGGGCGTTGGGGATCAGGATGTCGACATTGTCGTTGGTGGTGATGGTCGTGGCGCGCGGGCCGATGGAGACGACCAGCCCGGCCGAGCCGTCGGTCAGCTCGATGAAGTCGCCGACCTCGATCGACCGGTCGAACAGCAGGATGAGGCCCGAGACGAAGTTGCGCACCACATCCTGAAGGCCGAGCCCGATGCCGACGCCCAGCGCGCCCGCGAAGATCGAGAGCGACGAGAGATTGAGGCCCATCGCCGAGATGGCCGCGAACAGGCCGCCGATGATGACCGCGTACCGCAGCACCTGCCCGACGATGTAGACCAGCGGCGCGCGGTCCGGCGGTGCCTGCCGCCGCCAGCGGGTGAACAGCAAGCCGATGGCGAGGGCAGCGCCGATCGTGACCATGAGGATCGCGACCGGCTCCAGCAGGGTCACGACCGTGATCGGCCGCCCGCCCAGCGTGAACAGGGGATCGTCGAGCATGGGTGCCCTTGTGGCCGCCGCGGCGCAGGGTCGCAAGGCGGGGCGGGCGGTCCGCATCCGTGCGGATCCGTCGGTCGGGCTGTCCGCGAAGCCGGGAAAGGCGGGGGGCGGTCCGCATCCGTGCGGATCCGTCACTGTCACTTAGTGAGACAGCCGAATTGCAGCGGCCGCGCGCGCGCCCTACATTGGCTCACAAGAAAGGTTCGCCTCCATGTCCGACGGTCCCCGCAAGCCGCCTTCGCCGCTGGTTCGCAACATCCTGATGTGGGCCGGCATCCTGCTTGCCCTGGTGCTGATGGTGCAGCTGTTCCAGGGCCCGTCCGAGCGGCGGGTGGCGGGCGAGGAAGTCGCCTATTCGGAATTCCTGCGCAAGGTCGATGAGGGCCAGGTGCGCGATGTCGCGATTGCCGGCCGGCAGATCACCGGCACCCTGACGAACGACCAGGCCTTCCGCACCTACAATCCGGGCGACATGCAGCTGATCGAGCGGCTGCGCGCGCGCAACGTGAAGTTCGATGCCGTGCCCGAGGACCGGCCGAGCCTGCTGCAGCAGGTGATCGTGGGCGCGCTGCCGTTCCTGATCATGATCGGCATCTGGATCTTCTTCATGCGGCAGATGCAGAACGGCCAGGGCCGGGGCGCCATGGGCTTCGGGAAGTCCCGCGCGAAGCTGCTGACCGAAAAGCACGGCCGCGTGACCTTCGACGATGTGGCCGGCATCGACGAGGCGCGCGAGGAGCTGCAGGAGATCGTCGACTTCCTGAAGGACCCGTCGAAGTTCCACCGCCTGGGCGGCAAGATCCCGAAGGGCGCGCTGCTGGTCGGCCCGCCGGGCACCGGCAAGACGCTGCTGGCGCGCGCCATCGCCGGCGAGGCGAACGTGCCCTTCTTCACCATTTCCGGTTCCGACTTCGTCGAGATGTTCGTGGGCGTGGGCGCAAGCCGCGTGCGCGACATGTTCGAGCAGGCGAAGAAGAACGCGCCCTGCATCATCTTCATCGACGAGATCGACGCCGTCGGCCGGCACCGGGGCGCGGGGCTCGGCGGCGGCAATGACGAGCGCGAGCAGACGCTGAACCAGCTCCTCGTCGAGATGGACGGCTTCGACGCGAACGAGGGCATCATCATCGTGGCGGCGACCAACCGGCCCGACGTGCTCGACCCGGCGCTGCTGCGCCCCGGCCGCTTCGACCGGCAGATCGTCGTCGGCCGGCCCGACATCGAGGGGCGGGTGCGGATCCTGCAGGTGCACATGCGGAAAGTTCCGCTGGCGCCCGACGTGGACGCGCGGGTGATCGCCCGCGGCACGCCCGGCTTCTCGGGCGCGGATCTTGCCAATCTCGTGAACGAGGCGGCGCTGCTGGCCGCCCGGCGCGGCAAGCGGCTGGTTTCGATGAGCGAGTTCGAGGACGCCAAGGACAAGGTGATGATGGGCGTCGAGCGCAAGTCGATGGTGATGACCGAGGAGGAAAAGAAGCTGACCGCCTATCATGAGGCGGGCCATGCCGTCGTGAGCCTGCACGAGCCGGCCTCCGACCCGATCCACAAGGCCACCATCATTCCGCGCGGCCGCGCGCTGGGCATGGTGATGCGCCTGCCCGAGCGGGACAGCTACAGCTTCGCGCGCGACAAGATGCTCGCCAACCTGTCGGTCGCGATGGGCGGGCGCGTGGCCGAGGAGCTGATCTTCGGCCATGACAAGGTGACGTCGGGCGCGCAGGGCGACATCCAGATGGCGACCAACCTCGCCAAGGCGATGGTGACGCAGTGGGGCATGTCCGACACGCTCGGCCCGCTGCAGTACACCGAGAACCAGGAGGAGGTGTTCCTGGGCCATTCGGTGACGCGCCAGCAGAATGTCAGCGAGAAGACGGCCGAGCTGATCGATGCCGAAGTCAAGAAGCTGGTGATGGCCGGCTATGACAGGGCCAAGCAGATCCTGACCGACCATGCCGACGAGCTGGAGGCGGTGGCGCAGGCACTGCTGGAATATGAGACGCTGTCGGGCGAGGAGATCGTGAAGGCGATCAAGGGCGAGCCGATCGAACGCCCGGATGCCGCCGACAAGCTGCCGCCGCTGGGCGCCGGCGGAGTCTCGGGCGTGCCCAAGGCCGGGCGCCGCCGCGGCTCGCCGGGGCTGGGGGGCGCGGTGCCGCAGGCCTGAGCCGGCAGGCGCCGGCCCGGCAAAGCGCTAGCTGCACGGGTTGTGCTGCTCGCCTATCGGGCGGGTGACCATGGCACTCGATCCCCGCACCCCCGTCCTCGTCGGCCTGGCGCAGCGTTGCGATCGCACGTCCGCACCGGGCGAGGGCCTGTCGCCGCAGGATGCGCTGGCAGAGGTTGCCCGCGCGGCGATCGCCGACAGCGGCGGGCAGGGCGTGGCGGCCGCCATCGATGCCGTCGCCGTCGTCCGCCTGTTCCAGGATTCGGGCTTCGGCGCGCCCTTCGGGCAGCAGCGCAACCTGCCCTGGAGCCTGGCGCGGCGCATCGGCGCGTCGCCCGCCCGCCTGCTCTATGGGCCGGTGGGCGGGAACACGCCGCAGATGCTGGCGAACCTGTTCATGGAGGCGATCAGCCGCGGCGAGCATCAGGTGGTGCTGCTGGCCGGCTGCGAGGCGCTGCGCACCCAGGCGCGCGCGCAGAAGGCAGGCCTGAAGCTCGACTGGGCCGAGGATGCGCCCGCCGATCCCGAGACGCTGGGCCGCGAGACACGCTATGTCTCGGCGCACGAGGTCGCGCACGGGATCGCGCTGCCCGTCAGTGTCTATCCGCTGTACGAAAATGCGCTCGGCCACCGGCGCGGCCGCGATCCGGTGGCGCACCGGCGGGCGATCGGCGAACTGATGGCCCGCTTCACGAAGGTGGCGGCCGCCAACCCCCATGCCCAGCTGCCCGTCGAGCGCAGCGCCGAGGCGCTGATCACGCCCGGGGGCGACAACCGCTACATCGGCTATCCCTATACCAAGTTCCTCAATTCCAACCTGTTCGTGGACCAGGCCGCGGCCCTGCTGCTGATGAGCGTGGCGGCCGCCGACCGGCTCGGCGTGCCTGCGGACAGGCGGGTATTCCTGCACGGGATGGCCGACACGAACGAGAAGATCCTCGTCTCCGAGCGCCTGGACTATTGGTCGTCGCCGGCGATCCGGGTGGGCGCGCGCGCGGCGCTGGCAGCGGCCGGCACGACGATTGCCGACATCGACCACATGGACCTCTATTCCTGCTTTCCCGTCGCCGTCGAAATCGCGGCCGCCGAGATCGGGGTGGCCGAGGACGACCGGCGCGGCCTGACGCTGACGGGCGGGCTTCCCTATTTCGGCGGGCCGGGGAACAATTACTCGATGCACGGCATCGCCGAGGTGGCCGCCCGCTGCCGGGCGGCGCCGGGCAGCCGGGGCCTCCTCTTCGCCAATGGCGGCTATCTGACGAAGCACAGCTTCGGTGTCTGGAGCACGACCCCGAGGCGCTTCGAGCGCGCCGACCCGGCCGGCTACCAGCGGGAGATCGACGTGATGGAAAGCCCGCCGCTGGTCGAGAAGCCCGACGGCGAAGGCGTGATCGAGACCTTCACGGTGATCCACGACCGGGGCCAGCCGATGGTCGCGATCCTGATCGGGCGGCTGCCCGATGGCGCGCGCTTCCTGGCGCAGGTGCACGACAATCCGGGGGGGCTGATCGACGTGCCGGTCATCGGCCGGCCGGTCAGGGTGACGCCGGGCGATCCGGTCAATCTCGCGCGGTTCGCCTGATCAGCCGCCGGGCGTTCGCCGGGCCCAGCCGCCCGATTCGGTCTGCTGCCAGTAGCTTCGCTCGATGGTGGCGCGATCGGCAGCCGCGCGCCAGTCGGCGCGCGCGCGGGCATGGGCGTCGCTGCCGTCCTCGAACAGCAGGAGGATGCGATCGAACTGTTCGGCTTCGGGCGGCGGCGGCAGCGGCAGGCCGACGAGCATCAGCAGCCGGGCACCGTTGGGCGCAGGCGCACGCATCTCGGGCGCGAGCAGGATGGGCTGTTCGGGATCGTCTGCCGTGCCGGCGAGGCCATGTGGCAGGAAGCTCGCCGGATCCCTTGTCCAGAGAGACTGGTCGAGGTCGGCGAGCGTGTCCGGATCGGACAGGATCAGCAGCCGCTGCCCGGCGAGCCACGCCTTCTCCGCCAGCCGGACGGCGACCTCGCGGGCCGGCTGGCGGGTGCAGTGGTAGAAGCCGAGGTCGGTGGGCAAGCGCTCAGCCCTCGAAATGGTCGGCGACCAGGCGGTCGACGAGACGCACGCCGAAGCCGGTCGCTCCCTTGTCGTGCAGCGGCGCCGCCTTCGGCCGCCAGACGGCGCCGGCGATGTCGATGTGCGCCCATTCGACGCCCTCGTCCACGAAGCGCTGGAGGAACTGCGCGGCGGTGATCGAGCCGCCCTCGCGCGGGCCCAGGTTCTTCATGTCGGCGATGGTCGACTCGATCAGCTGGTCGTAGTGGCCGCCCGGCTCCGACAGGGGCTGGCGCCAGACGAGGTCGTTGACGGCCTTGCCCGCCGCATCGAGCTTGCCCCACAGATCGTCCGAATTGGTGAAGACGCCGGCATAATGGTGGGCGAGGCTGATGATGATGGCGCCCGTCAGGGTCGCGAAATCGATCATCACCCTGGGCCTGTAGTTCGTTTGCGTCCAGGTGAAGCAGTCGTTGAGAACCAGGCGGCCTTCGGCATCGGTGTTCAGCACCTCGATCGTCTGGCCCGACAGGGAGGTGACGATGTCGCCGGGCCGCTGGGCGTTGCCGTCGGGCATGTTCTCGACGAGGCCGCACACGCCGACGACGCGCGCCCTGGCCTTGCGGCCGGCGAGCGCCACCATCGCGCCGGCAACCACGCCGGCGCCGCCCATGTCCCACTTCATGTCCTCCATGCCCGGCCCGGGCTTGAGCGAGATGCCGCCGGTGTCGAAGGTGACGCCCTTGCCGACCAGCGCCAGCGGTGCCGCGTCCGTGTTGCCGGTGCCGTTCCATTCCATCGCGAGCAGGCGCGGCGGCTTCGCGCTGCCCTGGGCGACGCCCAGCATCGAGCCGGCCCCCAGCTTCGCCAGCTCCTGTTCGTCGAGCACCGTCACCTTGACGCCCAGCGGCTCGACCTTCGCGCGCACCCGCTCGACGAAGCTCTGCGGGTAGATGATGTTGCCCGGCTCGGTGATCAGTTCCTTGGCGAAGGCGACTCCATCGGCGACCTTCTGGAGCCGTTCGGTAAGATCCGCGGCCGGGGCGGGTGCGCCGGCGAGGGTCACGCCGGTCAGCTTCGGCTTCTGCTCGTCCTTGAGCCGTGTCCGGTAGGTGTCGAGCCGCCAGTTGCGAAGGACGAGCCCATGCGCGAAATGCGCGGCGGCGACATCGGTGCCGACGGCAAGGCCCGACAGCGCGCCGAAATCCGCCACCAGCTCGGGCTCGAGGGTCTGCAGCCGGGCAGCGGCCTCGCCGCCCAGATCCTCGAACAGGCGCGCGTCGGCCCTGGCTGCCTCGCCGATGCCGGCGGCGAGAACGCGGGTGGCGGCAAGCCCGGCCGGTGCCAGCAGCTCCATGAGCTTGCCCTTCTTGCCGGTGAAATTCGCGGCCTTCATCGCCCGGCCGAGCTGGCCCCCGGTCGCCGTCTCGACGGCTTGCGCGCCGGCCGTCAGCTGGCCGCCTTCGGCCACGAACACCAGCAGGGCGGCCGGGCTTGCCGGATCGGCCTTGTCGATGAAGGTCACGCGCGTCATCACCGTCTCCCCAGTGGCCGGGCCTTCTCATGCCCGGATCGGTTCCTCGAACCGCCATGGCACGCCCGAGGGGGCGTCCGCCAGCCGGTTTTCCCGCCTGTCAGCCTGCCCGCGCGGCAGGCCGGCCGCCACCCGGCCGGCGGCCGTCTTCCAGGGGGCTGTCGAAACTTGTCGCGCCGGCCATCGCCGCCATCTAGCAGGGGCCATGCCGACCAGCCATCTTGCCGACCGCGCCCTGCTGCGCCTGTCCGGCCCCGACTGCCGGGCCTTCCTGCAAGGCCAGATCACGAACGATGTCACGCTGCTGGCGCCCGGGCGGCCGCTGTATGCCGGACTGCTGAGCCCGCAGGGCAAGGCCCTGTTCCAGCTGTTCCTGTTCGCCGACGGCGAGGATGTGCTGATCGACGTGGCCGTCGCGGATTCCGGGCCGCTGGCGAAGCGGCTGGCCATGTACCGCCTGCGCCGGCAGGTGGCGATCGAGGCGGAGCCGGGACTTGCCCTGTTCCAGACATGGGGCGAGCCCTCGGACCGGCCGGCCGACCCGCGCCTGGCCGAGGCCGGGCACCGGTTCATCGGGGCGCCCGCCGGCGGCACGGCGACGCTGGCGGACTGGCACCGGCACCGCCTGTCGCTCGGCCTGCCGGACGCCGACGAGATCGGCCATGACGAGCTGCTGTGGCTGGAGACGAACGCGCGCGAGCTGAACGGTGTCAGCTTCACCAAGGGCTGCTTCACGGGGCAGGAGAATACGGCGCGGATGCATTATCGCGACAGGCTCAGGAAGCGGCTGCTGCCGGTGCGGCTGGCGGGGCCGGGCGCGCCCGATGCCAGGGTGATGGCGGGCGACCGGGTGGCCGGTGACCTGCGGGGGCAGCGGCACGGCGACCTGCAGATGGCGCTGGTCCGCATGGACCATGTGGACCAGCCGCTGACGGTGGACGGGGCGCCGGCCGAGCTGCTTCGGCCGGACTGGCTTCCCGCCTAGTCGGTCGCGGCTTCGACGGCCTTTCCGGCAAGGCCCGCCATATCGGCGATGACCTCGGCGATCTTCAGCGTCCGCTCGGCCTCGGCGACGTGCAGCAGCTCGATCAGCCTGCCCCTGAAGGTGGCGACGCCCTTGCCGTCCGCGGCGGCGGCCCGGTGGGCGGCGATCAGGCCGTGCGCATGGGCGATCTCTTCCGCGCTGGGGCTGAACAGGCGGTTCACGGCCTCGAGCTGGTCGGGGTGGATGCAGGTCTTGCCGTCGAAGCCGAAGCTGACGGCCTGGCGCGTTTCCGCTTCCAGCCCGGCGGTGTCGCGGATGTCGGTGAACACGCCGTCGAAGGCGAGGATGCCGTGGGCACGCGCTGCCGTCACGATCACGGACATGGCGTGGAACAGGGGCGCGCGCCCGGGGCCCGGCTTCAGGCGAAGGTCCTTCGCGAGATCGGCGAAGCCGGCGACGAGGCCGGCGATGCCGGGAACGGCCGCGATCGCTGCGGCGGACAGGATGGCCCCGGGCGTTTCCATCAGCACCCACACGGGCTTGCCGCCCGCCCGGGCGACGGCCTCGGCCGCCCTGGCCGGGCCGTCGATCTTGGGCACGATCAGCACATGGGCGGCCGACGCGGCGACGGCGGCGAAATCCGCGTCGGCCCAGGGCGTCCCGAAGCCGTTCACCCGGATCGCCAGCTCGCGCCCGGCCCAGTCGCCGCTGGCGACGGCCGCGATGGCGGCGTCGCGCGCGCGGGCCTTGGCGTCTGGCGCAACGGCGTCCTCCAGGTCGAGGATGATGCTGTCGGCCGGCAGGGTGCGCGCCTTTTCGATCGCCCGCGGGTTGGCGGCGGGCAGGTAGAGAATCGTGCGGCGCGGTCTGAGGTCGCTCATGCTTGTTTTCCCGGTCGGCGGTGATACCCAAGTGGCCGCGGGCTTCCTATCTTCAGGCCAACGCGACTTGGAAAGGGCTGGTTCGTGGGTGCGCTCGTCTTTTCGATCCTGCTGTTCGGTCTGGCGGTGCTCGCCGTCTATTCGTCCGTCGTGGTGGTGCGGCAGGGACACCAGTACACGCTGGAGCGGCTGGGACGCTACACGACAACGCTCAAGCCCGGCTTCTCGCTGATCATCCCCTTCATCGACCGGGTCGGCCACCGCATGAACATGATGGAGCAGGTGCTCGACATCCCGACGCAGGAGATCATCACCCGCGACAATGCCGTCGTCTCGGTCGACGGCGTGGTCTTCTACCAGGTGCTCGATGCAGCGAAGGCGGCCTATGAGGTCGCCAACCTGGAGGGCGCGATCACCGCGCTGGCGCAGACGAACCTGCGCACCGTGATGGGCGCGCTCGACCTCGACGAGAGCCTGTCGAAGCGCGACGAGATCAACGCCCGGCTGCTGTCGGTGATCGACCATGCGACCGCGCCCTGGGGCCTGAAGGTGACGCGCGTGGAAGTGAAGGACATCCGCCCGCCCGTCGACATCCAGTCGGCGATGGCGCGGCAGATGAAGGCCGAGCGCGAGAAGCGCGCGGTGACGCTGGAAGCCGAAGGCCAGCGCGCCGCCCAGATCCTGCGCGCCGAAGGGGCAAAGCAGGCGCAGATCCTGGAAGCGGAAGGGCGGCGCGAGGCCGCCTTCCGCGACTCCGAGGCACGCGAGCGCGAGGCCGAGGCCGAGGCGCAGGCGACCCGCATGGTCTCGACCGCGATTGCCGAAGGCGACCTGCAGGCGATCAACTATTTCGTGGCGCAGAAATACACCGAGGCGCTGGCGAGCTTCGCCCAGTCGCCCTCTGCCAAGACGATCTTCCTGCCGCTGGAAGCCTCGAGCCTGATCGGCAGCGTGGGCGGCATCCAGGAGCTGGTGCAGGCCCTGCGCGAGCCGGGCCGGGCCAGGCAGCCGGCCGCGGGGCCGAAACCGCGCCAGGGGCCGCCGCCGGCTTCCGCGCTGGGGCTGACCGGTGCGCTGCGCGAGCGCGACCCGGCCGAATGAACGAACCGGCATGAACGACCTGACCGGCCTTGTCTTCAGCCCCTGGGGGTGGCTTTCGGCCGCGCTGGTGCTGGGCGCGCTCGAGATCCTGATCCCGGGCGCCTACATGATCTGGCTGGCCGCGGCCGCGCTGGCGACGGCGGCGACGGTGGCGGTGACCGACGGCGGCATCGGCTTCCAGCTGGCGGTGTTCGCCGGCTGGTCGGTGGCAGCGCTGGCCGGCTCGCGCCGGCTGAAGCGCGACCATCCGATCCGCAGCGACGATCCCGCGCTCAATGAACGGTCGCTGCGGATGCTGGGGGCGACTGCCATCATCGTCCAGCCGATGGTCGGCGGGCGCGGGCGGGTGCAGCTGGGCGACAGCGAGTGGCTGGCCGAGGGCCCGGATCTGCCGGTCGGCACGAGGGTGCGGGTGCTGGGTTCCGACGGGGCCGTGCTGAAGATCGGCCCGCTGGCGGAGTCAGCCGGGCAGGAATCGAAGGCGGACGACACGACCGGCTGAGCCGGCCGGCGGATCCGTGCCTTCGTGGCGCGCGGCATCGCGGCGAACCAGCGCCAGAAGCGCAGCCGGCGTGCCGGGCGGATGCACGAGGACATCGGCGGCGGCCAGCACGCGAAGGTCCTTCAGCGTCAGGGTTTCGGTATCGAACCGCGCCGGGTCCGCACCGGGCGCCACCAGGCCGAGCGTCAGCGGTGCCGGCCGGACGGGCTCCGCCGGGCCCCCGGCCCGGATCGCGGCGGCTGCGTCGGCAATGTCGGACAGCGGATCGAGCGGCCCGCCGGGCTTCAGCAGCCCGGCCCAGAAGGCGCGCCGGTCGGCAGCGGTGGGGTGGCGCCTTGCGATCTCCCCGCGGGCCGCCCGGATCGCCCGCGCCAGCGCGCCGAGGCCGGGCGGCAGGATGACCTCGAACCGTTCCTTCAGCGCCTTGGACAGGCTGGCCGAGGCGCCGCCGGTGCCGATGGCGACGGTGACAGGCGCGCGGTCGACGATTGCCGGCACGGTGAAATCGCACAGTTCCGGCCGGTCGACGACATTGACCAGCAGCCCGGCGGCGCGCAGCTGTTCGGCCCCGGCTTCCGCGCCCGTCTCCAGCGCGACGAAGGCGAGGCGGACGCCGGGGCCGGGTTCGTCCACCGGCACCCCGCCGGCCTCCCGCACCAGCCGCCGCTTGGCTTCGGCCGCCTCGCCTTCCCCCAGCACCAGCACCGGCCGCCCGGCGAGGCGGTGGAAGAGCGGCAGGCTTTCCATCAGCCGGCGAACTGCGCCTCGAGCCAGCGCCTGACGTCGGGGCCGATGTCGGGTCGTTCCAGCGCCAGCGCGATGTTGGCGATCACATGGCCGGCCTTGTCGCCGCAGTCGTGCCGCTCGCCGGTGAAGGTGAGGGCGTGGAAGGGCTGGCGGCCGATCAGCTGCGCCATGGCATCGGTCAGCTGGATCTCGTTGCCGGCACCGCGTCTGCCCTCCTGCAGGATGTCCATCACCTCGGGCTGAAGGATGTAGCGGCCGACGGCGGCCAGCCGCGAGGGCGCGAGATGCCGGTTCGGCTTCTCGACGAGGCCCCTGACCTCGGTCACCAGCCCGTCCACCTCGCCGGGATCGACGATGCCGTAGCGGTCCACCTGGTCGGCGGGGACTTCCATCACCGCGATCACGTTTCCGCCCTTCGCGCCATAGAGGTCGACCATCTGCCTGAGGCAGGGCGCGCTGGGGGACCACAGCAGTTCGTCGGGCAGCAGCACGGCGAAGGGCTGGCGCCGGGTGATGCCGCGCGCGCACCAGACCGCATGGCCGAGGCCGAGCGGCGCCTGCTGGCGCACATAGGCGATCTGGCCGGGGATGAGCTGCGTGCCGTCGAGGGCGGCGAGCTGGGCGTGCTTGCCCGCCTGCTTCAGGTTGAAGACGAGTTCGGAGGCGACATCGAAATAATCCTCCAGCGGCGCCTTGCCGCGCGCCGTCACGAACACGAACATCTCGATTCCGGCGGCCAGCGCCTCGTCCACGGCATATTGCAGCAGCGGCCGGTCGACGACGGGCAGCATCTCCTTGGGCACCGCCTTGGTGGCCGGCAGGAAGCGCGTGCCCATGCCGCCGACGGGAAAGACGGCCACCTTCACGGGAACCGGTGCGCTGTTCATATGTCCTCCAGCCAGTCGGGGATGCGGTCGGCCGCGATCAGCTCGTCGATCGTCTGGCGCGGGCGGATGAGGGCGAAACGGTCGCCATCCACCAGGATCTCGGGCACCAGCGGCCGCGAATTGTAGGTGGAGGCCATGGTGGCGCCATAGGCCCCCGCCGTCATCAGCGCGACGAGATCGCCTTCGGCCAGCGGGGTCAGCGGCCGGTCCTCGGCAAAGCTGTCGCCCGTCTCGCAGACCGGGCCGACGATGCTCGCGGTCTCGAGGCCGGCGCGCGGAACGACGGCACGGATGTCGTGATAGACGCCATAGAGGGTCGGCCGGATGAGGTCGTTCATGGCCGCGTCCAGCACGACGAAGCGTCTTGCCGCCCCGGCCTTGACCGTGACCACCCGGGCCAGCAGCAGGCCCGCATTGCCGGCGATCAGGCGGCCGGGCTCGAACAGCAGGCGGACGTTCCAGCCGGCGGTCACGCGGGCAACCATCGCGCCCCAGGCGGCCGGCTCGGGCGGCGTGGGCAGCGCCGGGTCGTAGGGGATGCCCAGCCCGCCACCGAGATCGACCCGCTCGACTGCAAGGCCCCGGCCGCGCAGCTCGGCGACCAGCGCGCCGAGACGCGCATAGGCGGCCTCCAGCGGATCGAGCGACAGCAGCTGGCTGCCGATATGGGCTGCGAGCCCGACCGGGCGGATCCCCGGCAGGGCCGTGGCCTCGGCATAGAGCGCCGCGATGCGCGGCAGCGGTATCCCGAACTTGTTCTCGGCCTTGCCGGTCGAGATCTTGGGGAGCGTGCCGGCATCGACATCGGGGTTTACCCGAAGCGCGACGGGGGCATCACGCCCGAGCGACAGGGCAATGGCCGACAGGCGGCGAAGCTCGCTCTCGCTTTCGACATTGATCTGGTAGATGCCCTCCGCCAGCGCCGCGGCGAGCTCGGCGTCCGTCTTGCCGACGCCCGAGAACACGATCCGCCCGGGCGGGACACCGGCGGCGAGCGCGCGGCGCATTTCCCCTTCGGAGACGACATCGGCCCCCAGCCCCTCCCGCGCGAGCAGGCGCAGCACCGCGACATTGGGGTTGGCCTTGACGGCGAAGGCGACCAGCGGATCGCGCAGCGGGGCGAGCGCCGCCTTCACCACACGGGCATGGCGCCTGAGCGTCGCTGCCGAATAGACATAGGCCGGCGTGCCCACCGCATCGGCCAGCAGCGGCAGCGGGATGGCCTCGGCGTGGAGCACGCCGTCCTTCAGCTCGAAATGGTCCATCAGTCGGGCCGGTCGGGCGCCGGGTCACCGGGGAAGGGCGGCTTTCGCGCGTTGCGGGTTCCCTCGGGCGGCAGGCTGAAGGAATCGTCGGGTCGCACGTCGAGCTTGACCTGCAGGTCATCGACCCGGACGGGTCGCGTGTCGGCCGCCGGCGTGAGCCCGGCTGCCACCTGCCGGCGTTCTGCCGCGCGGGCCTCGTTCAGCGCCTCGCGCGGGAGGGCGGGGTCGGGCGGCTCCAGCCTCGTGACCGGGCCCTTGTAGCCGCAGGCGGCAAGCGCAAGCAGCAGGACCGCACATCCGGGCTTCACCATGACGGGATCTCCGCAAGCGCCGCCTCGGCGGCTGCGAGCACGCGGGCCGGTGCGGTGCCGCCGGGGCTCGTCCGGCTGGCGACACTGGCCTCGATTCCGAGCACGGCCTTCGCGCCTGCACCGATGCGCGGGTCGATCTGGCCCAGCGCCTCGGCCGGGAGGTCGGCGAGCTGCACGCCGGCCGCTTCGGCCGCGCGCACGGCGCGCCCCGTCAGATGGTGCGCCTCGCGGAACGGCAACCCGGCCTCGCGGACCAGCCAGTCGGCCAGGTCGGTCGCGGTCGAGTGGCCGGTCGCCGCGGCGGCGCGCATCCGCGCGGGCACGAAGCGGACAGCCCCCATCATGCCGGCCATGGCAGCAAGGCTGAGTTCGAGCAGGTCGTGCGCTTCGAACAGCGGCGCCTTGTCGTCCTGCATGTCCTTGGAATAGGCGAGCGGCAGGCCCTTCATCGTGACCATCAGCCCGGTCATCAGGCCAAGGATCCGCCCCGAATGGCCGCGGACCAGTTCGGCGGCATCGGGGTTGCGCTTCTGGGGCATGATCGAGGAGCCGGTGGACCAGGCGTCGGGCAGCTCGATCCAGCCGAAGGGCTGGCTGGCCCACAGGATGATCTCCTCGGCCAGCCGCGACAGGTGCAGCGCGCACTGGCTGGCGGCCGCCAGATACTCGATCGCGAAATCCCGGTCTGAGACGGCATCGAGCGAATTGGCCGTCGGCGCGTCGAAGCCGAGCGCGGCTGCCACCATCGCGCGATCGACGGGAAAGCCGGTGCCGGCCAGCGCCGCCGAGCCAAGCGGGCAGCGGTTGAGCCGCGCGCGCGCATCGCGAAAGCGCCCATGGTCGCGCTTCAGCATCTCCACATAGGCCAGGAGATGGTGGCCGAGCGTGACCGGCTGGGCCACCTGGAGATGGGTGAAGCCCGGCATGACCGTTGCATGTTCGGCCCGCGCCCGTTCGGCCAGCGTCGTCGCCAGGGCGGCGATGGCGGCCAGATGCCCGTCGATCGAGTCGCGCACCCACAGGCGGAAATCGGTTGCCACCTGGTCGTTGCGGCTGCGCGCCGTGTGCAGCCGCCCGGCATCCGGGCCGATCAGCTCGGCGAGCCTTGCCTCGACCGTCATGTGGATGTCTTCCAGCGCCGCGTCCTCGGGCACGCCGTTCGCCTCGAAATCGGCAGCGATGGCCTCGAGCCCGTCGACCAGCCGGTCGGCGACGGCCGGCTCGACGATCCGGCACGCGCCCAGCATCCGGGCATGGGCGATGGAGGCGCGGATGTCCTGCTGCCACATCCGCTTGTCCACGGGAATGGAGGCATTTATCGCGGCCATCACCGCTGCCGGGCCGCCGGCGAAGCGGCCGCCCCACAGGGCGTTGCGCTGCGCCGGGCTTTCGGCCAGCGCGCTCGCCACCTTATCGGAGCCTGCCATGCCGCGCCTCTTTGCCCTTCTGATCCTGCCCGTGCTTGCTGCCTGCGGCAGCGCGCAGAGCCCTACGGCCGAAGCGCCGGCCCCGCAAGAAGCGGCCAGCGGGGCTTCGCCGACCACCGGCTTCTTCGACACCGCGCGCGCCGGCACACGCGCGCCCGACCTTGCGCTCGAGACCGGGCCGGATGGCGCCACCGAGACGCTTGCCGACATCCTGGCCGCCAACCCCGGCCAGCCCGTGCTGGTCAACCTGTGGGCGACCTGGTGCGCGCCCTGCCTCAAGGAGCTGCCGACGCTCGACCGGCTGGCGGCCGACACGAAGGGCCGGCTGGTGGTGGTGCCCGTGAGCCAGGATCGCGAGGGCTGGCGCAAGGTGGCGCCCGCCTTCACGGCCGAGCTGTATCCGAACCTCAAGACCCGGCTTGAACCGGGCATGAAGTTCGGGTTCGAACTGGGGGCATCCGGCCTGCCGCTCACCATCCTCTACGGCCCCGACGGCCGCGAAGTCTGGCGCTATGCCGGCGACCGTGACTGGTCGGACGCGGAGTCCCGGGCGAAGCTCGGCATCTAGCCCGGCCGATCCGGTCCAGCCGGATCGGAAGCCCGCTCAGCGCAGGAGCGCCCGCTCGTGGAGGGCGTTCACGAGGTTCCAGTTCACCACCTCCCACCAGCGGTCGAGATAGTCGCCGCGGCGGTTGCGGTAGCGCAGGTAGTAGGCGTGCTCCCACATGTCGTTGCCGAGGATCGGCTGGCCCCGCTCGGCCGGTGGCACGACGTCCATCAGCGGATTGTCCTGGTTGGGCGTGGCGGTGACGGCAAGGCGCCCGTCGGGCCGGACGACGAGCCAGGCCCAGCCCGATCCGAACTGGCCGAGGCCGGCCTGGCGGAAGGCGGCCCGGAACCTGTCCATGCCGCCGAAATCGCGGTCGATGGCCGCCAGCAGCGCCGGCGAGGGCTGGCCGCCCGTGCCCGGCGGCGCCATGATCGACCAGAAGAAGCGGTGGTTCCAGTGCCCGCCGCCATTGTCGCGCACCGCCCCGGGCAGGGTGGAGACGCGGGCCAGCAAGGCCTCGAGACCGAGCCGGGCAAGGGCGGGATCGGCGGCAACGGCACGGTTGAGCGCGTCCACATAGGCCTGGTGGTGGCGGCCGTGGTGGAGCTTCATCGTCTCGGCATCGATCACCGGCTCGAGGGCATCGACCGGATAGGGCAGGGGATCGAGCGCGAAGGGGGCTCCGGCGGCCTCGGTCGCGGGCTTCGGCGCGGGGGCTGGCTGCGCGGATGCCGCGGCGGCGCCAGCGAGGAGCAGCGACAGGCAGAGGAGTTTCAGCATGCGACCTTCCGGGGCTGGTTTTCCGCTGCGGTCTTGCGGGGCCGGCCTGCACCGTTCAACCGCGAGCGCGCCCGGCTGTTCCGCCGCGACGTCAGGTCGCGGGCGGCCGCGGCCGCCTGTGGCCCCTAGAACTGCACCGCCTTCTTGGCGGCGCCGTCGATCACCAGATTGGTGCCGCTGATGAAGCCGGCGCGGGGGCTGGCGAGGAAGACGATGGCGGCGGCCACTTCCTCGGGGAGGCCGTAGCGTTTCATCGGGATGGTCTCGCGCACCCCCGCGAACACCTCTGGCATGTTGGCCTCCACATGGCCCCAGGGGCCTTCCTTCTCGTAGATGGGGCCGGGGCTGACACTGTTGAACCGGACGGGCGCATGGGCATGGGCCAGCTGGTGCAGATAGACGATGGTCGCCGTCTTGATCGAGTTGAAGCTCTGCGGGCCGCCGAACTCCTCCAGCGCTGCGATCGAGGCGATGTTGATCACATTGCCGTTCGCGCTTTCCTTGAGGTGCGGCAGCGCCACCTCGATGGCGCGATAGGTGCCGATCAGGTCCACGTCGAAATTCTCGCGGAAGCCCGCCTCGTCGAACTTCATGCCCGACGCCGTCTGGCAGGTGACGAGGATGTCGAGCCCGCCGAGCCTGGCGATGGCCTCGCCGACGGCCGCGCGGAAGGCGGCGCCGTCGCCGCCGGCATCGGCCGGGAAGCCGACCGAGCCGGGCAGTTCGGCGGCCAGCGCCTGCACCGCCTCGGCGCCGCGCCCGCAGAAGGCGACAGCCGCGCCTTCGGCTGCCAGCAGCCGGGCCGTGGCGCGGCCGATCCCGCGCGTGCCGCCGATGATGAGGGCCTTCTGGCCGGCAAGCTGAAGATCCATGGGGGTTCCTCCTGTCAGGGCGTGGGGCAGGGCGTGGGCTGCGGGCCTTCGAGCGCCTCGCACAGCGCCGTCAGGAAGTCGCCGGCCGGCTGGCCGTCGATGGCGCGGTGATCGACCGTGAGGCTGAGGCCCATCAGCCCGTCGCGGCCGATCCGCCCCAGGCCGACGATCGCCGTCTGCGGCCGGTTCAGCACCGGGGTGAAGTGGCGCACGCGCGTGCGGCCGAGGTTCGAGACCGAGATGGTGCCGCCCGACATTTCCCGGACCGTCAGCCTGTTGACGGCCGCGCGCTCGACGAGGCTGGCGCGCTCGGCGGCGATCTGGGGCAGGGGCTTTGCCGCGCAGTCGAACACGCAGGGGACGACCAGGGCCCCCGGCAGGCCGATGGCGACTCCGACGTTGATGTCGGCCCGGGGCACGACGGCGCCGTCGATCTCGTGGGCGTTGAACAGGGGAAAGCCGGGCAGGATCCGCGCCAGTGCGGCGATCACCAGATCCTCGTAGCCGACCCTGACGCCTGCCGCCTTCCACCAGCCCCGGGTCTCGGTCAGCGCGCGGGCGTCGGCCTCGCCGAAGAAGCTGAGCTGCGCGGTCGTCTGGAGGGATTCGAGCATGCGGCGCGCGATGACGCCCCGGATCCCGGTGAAGCGCAGGATCGCGCCGCTCATGGCGCGCAGGCGGCCGGCGGGGCAGACGGCGCGAGGGCACGGGCCCGGCCCGCCCCGCGCGGAGCCCGGCCCCGTCCGGCGTCATTCGATGACGGCAACGGTATCGCCCTTGTTGACCACCACCTCCGGCTCGACCTTGATCCGCAAGGTGCCGCTGGCCGGCGCCTCGAGCTCGAGCGTCACCTTCTCGACCAGCACTTCCGCGATCACGTCGCCCTGCCTCACGCCTGTGCCGTCGGCATAGAGCCACAGCACGATCGAGCCGGTCTTGTCGTCCTCGTCCCACAGGTCGGCGGGGATCCGGACCTCGGTCGTCATGCCATCAGCTTCCGGGCTGCGTCCGCGATGCGCCCGGCGAGCGGCAGCACCGCCTGCTCGAGCGGCCGCGAAAAGGGAATGGGGATGTCGGGCATGGTCACCCTGATGGGGGGTTTCCGCAGCACCCCGGGATCGCGCTCGACCACGGTTGCGATCACTTCGCCCGAGACGCCGTAGGAGAGATAATCCTCGTCGGTGACGACGAGACGGCCGGTCCTGGCGACGCTGTCGAAGAGGCCGTCGCGGTCGAGCGGGACGAGGGAGCGAAGATCGACCACCTCGGCCGAGATGCCCTCCCGGGCCAGCTCGTCGGCCGCCTTCAGCGACTCGTGCACGCTCATGCCCAGCCCGGTGATGGTGACATCCGTGCCCTCGCGGTAGATCCGCACCTTGCCGAAGGGGACGGTGTAGGGCGCCTCGGGCACTTCGGACAGCGTCGTCTTGATGGGCGTGCCCATCCAGCCGACACCGGCCGTTCCCTTGTGGGTCAGGAAGATCACGAAATTCTCGTCGCGGAGCGCGGTGTGGAGCATGCCCTTGGCATCGTAAGCGTTCGACGGATAGACCACCTTGGCCCCGGGAATGTGCGCGACGGTCGCGTGCAGGCACTGCGAGTGCTGGGCGGCATTGTTGTAGCCGCCACCCGTGCCGATCAGCAGCGTCATCGGAACCCGGACCGCGCCGCCCGACATGTAGTGCGTCTTGGAAGCCGTGTTCAGCAGGACATTGTAGCAGACGCCGATGAAGTCGATGTAGGCGAGATCGACGACGGGATGCATGCCGGCCATGGCGGCGCCGGCGGCCATGCCGATGAAGCCGGTCTCGGAAATGGGGGTCGAGATGACGCGCTCGGGGCCGTATTTCTGGCCGAAGCCGTCCATCGTGCCGAAGATCCCGCCGAACTTGAACACATCCTCGCCCATGCAGAAGATCTCGGGCCGGCGCTCCATCTCCCAGTCGAGCGCCTCGCGCCCGGCGCGGCTCATCGTCAGGATGCGGCTCATGCGGCTTCTCCGGCAATGGCGAAGACATGATCATGGGCTTCCGACGGATCGGGATAGGGCGCCTCCTTCGCGAACCGCATGGCCCTTGCCATGCGCGCCTTCGCGGCCGCCTCGATCGCGTCGGCCTGTTCTGCCGTCAGCACGCCCTCGCGGATGAGCTTCGCGCGATAGACCGGCAGCGGGTCGGTCTGCTTCATCTGCTCGGGGATGTAGGCCTGCTGGTCGCCCATGAAATGGCCCTGCAGGCGCGCCGTCTTCAGCTCCAGGATGGTGCCGCCATCGCCGGCGCGCGCGCGGGCGACGGCGCGCACCGCCGCCTCGTAGATGTCGTCGGGGTCGTTGGTGGCGACGAACTCGCCGGCGAGGCCATAGGCGACGGCGCGATCCGAATTGCGCTCGATCGCGGTCGATTCCGACTTGGCGGTGGAAACGCCCCACTCATTGTCCTGCACGACGGTGATGACCGGCAGCTTCCACAGGCCCACCATGTTCAGCACCTCGTGGAAGGCGCCCTGGTTCGCCGCCCCTTCGCCGATGAAGGCGACGGCGATGCCGGGCCGCTTCTGCAGCCGCCGGGCGAGCGCCATGCCGGCCGCCGGCGCCATCCCCTCGGCGATGATGCCCGACGAGGCGAAGTTCACCGCCGGATCGTAGATGTGCATGTGCCCGCCCTTGCCCTGGGACAGGCCGGGCTTCTTGCCGAGCAGCTCGGCCGCCATGCGGTCCAGATCGACGCCGCGGGCAACCGCCACATGGTGCGGCCGGTGGTCGGCCGTGATCATGTCGTCGGGGCCGAGCGCCGCGCACACGCCGGCGCCGACCGGCTCGGCGCCGTTCGAGCAGTGAAGCTCGCCCGGCAGCGGGCCGGCGCCGAACTGGAAGATGGGAAGCTTCCCCTCCCAGTAGAGGGCGATCATGGCGTCGTCGAACGCGCGGGAGAGGCACATGGTCTCGTAGAATCCGCGTCTGAGCTCCGCAGTCAGGGGCATGTGAACGGCTCCTCCTGGCGCGTTCCTAGCGGAGCCGGCCGGCAGGTGCCGCCTCTTGCTTGTGGCAGATGGCCCATTTCGCGCGGCCGCGGGATCGGCTAGGGGCCACCCCTTCATGAGCGCGGACGACATCCTCGACCTGCTGGTGATCGGTGGCGGAATCAACGGCGCCGGGATCGCCCGCGACGCCGCCGGGCGCGGCCTGAAGGTGGCCCTTGCCGAGGCCGGCGACCTTGGCGGCGCCACCTCCTCGGCCTCGACCAAGCTGGTGCACGGCGGGCTTCGCTATCTCGAGTTCATGGCGTTCGGGCTGGTGCGCAAGGCGCTGATCGAGCGCGAGGTGATCCTGCGGAACGCGCCGCACATCAGCTGGCCGATGCCCTTCATCCTGCCGCACGAGCCGCACCTGCGGCCACGCTGGATGATCCGCGCCGGCCTGTTTCTCTATGACAATCTCGCCCGCCGGCGCGAAGTGCCCGGCTCGGGCGCGATCGCGCTGCGGGCGGATGCTGCCGGCCCGGCCTTTGCGTCGCACCTGACGCACGCCTTCCGCTACTGGGACGGATGGGTGGACGATGCCCGCCTGGTGATCCTGAACGTCCGCGATGCCGCCGCGCGCGGCGCGCGGGTGCTGGTGCGCGACCCGGTTGTCTCGGCGCGGCGGATCCCGGCCGGATGGGAGGCGAGGCTGGCCTCGGGTGCGGTGCTGGCGGCGCGCCACCTCGTGAACGCCGCCGGCCCCTGGGCCGGGCAGGTCGCGGCCGATGTGCTGGGCATCGCCGGCGCCCCGAAGCTCAGGCTGGTGCAGGGCGGCCATATCGTCACCCGCAAGGTGAACCGCACGGCCGACGCCTGGATGCTGCAGCAGCCCGACGGGCGGATCGTCTTCGTGATCCCCTATGAGGGGCAGTTCAGCCTGATCGGCACCACCGAATCGCCCGTCGAGGACCCGGCGGCGCGCGATCTGCTGCCGGCCGAGGAAAGCTATCTGCTGGATGCCGTGAACCGCAGCCTGGCAAAGCCGCTGGCGCCGACGGACATCGTCCACCGCTTCGCCGGCGTCCGCCCGCTGGTGCTGGAGGCGGGCAAGGCCGCGCGCGAGACGACGCGCGGCTGGAAGCTGGTGATGCACGGGCGCGACGCGCTGACCGTGATGGGCGGCAAGCTCACCACCTATCGCCTGCTCGCCGAGGAGGTCATGGCGCAGCTGTTCCCGCGCACGAAGGGCTGGACGCACGACGCACCGCTGCCCGGCGGCGACCTGCCGCGCACCGGCGGGACCGCGGCTGCCGACTATGCCGACTGGCTGGCGCATCTGAAGGCGCGGCACCCCCTCTACGACCCCGCCATCGTCGAGCGGATGGCGCGGCTGTGGGGCACGGAGACGGACAGGCTGCTGGAAGCCGGGCTTGGCGCCAATCTCGGCGGCCTGTTCGAGGCGGAGCTTCAGCACATGCAGGCCCGCGAATGGGCGCGGACCGCCGAGGACGTGCTGTGGCGCCGGACGAAGATGGGGCTGCACCTGGATGCGGCGGCCAGGGCGCGGGTCGCCGCCTTCTTCGGCGAGTCGGCGCTGCCCGAGGCGGTTCAGGGATAGAGGAGCGTCTTTACCCAGCCGGTGCCGACGGCGTCGCGCGCATACTGCTCCCGGTGATGCTGGCGGCCGGGCCGGTCCTCCCAGAACTCGATCGCCAGCGGCGCGAGCCGATAGCCGCCCCAGTGCGGCGGGCGCGGCACATCGGCGGGATGGCGCGCGGCAAGCTCGGCGAGGCGCGCCTCGAATGTCTCGCGGCGGTCGAGCGGCTGCGACTGCAGCGAGGCCCAGGCCGACAGCTGGCTTTCGCGCGGGCGGGTCGCGAAATAGGCGTCGCTTGTGGCATCATCGACGTGCGACACCGGCCCGCGGATCCGCACCTGCCGCCGCAGCGACTTCCAGTGAAAGCCGAGCGCGCCGGCCGGGCAGCGGGCCAGCTGCCGGCCCTTCGCCGACAGGCGGTTGGTGTAGAAGACGAAACCCTGAGCATCGAAGCCCTTCAGCAGCACCACGCGGCAGTCGGGCGCGGGGCCGTGCGCGCCATCGAGATCGACGGTCGAGAGCGTGCAGGCATCGGGGTCGTTCGGCTCATGCGCCTGCGCTGCGGCATACCAGGCGGCGAAGCGGGCGATGGGATCGTCCATGGCCGCTGCGGCTAGGGTGCCGCTGCCGCCCACGCAAGCCTTGCCGCCGCCCGGGCGGGTCGCTATATCAACTGTTGCAAAAAGGCAACAGTTCTCCGGCGCAAGGGGTGGCTCGACAGCGGATGGCGGATCTCTACCAGGTGCTCGGCGTGCCGCGAACGGCGGACCAGGCGGCGATCAAGCGCGCCTATCGCAAGCTCGCAAAGGAGCTTCACCCCGACCAGAACAAGGACAATCCCAGGGCGGTCGAGCGCTTCAAGCAGGTGACGGCCGCCTATGACATCCTGTCCGACGCCGGCAAGCGCGGCCAATATGACCGGGGCGAGATCGACGAGCAGGGCAATCCGAAGATGCCGGGTGGCTTCGGCGGTGGCTTCGGTGGTGGCTTCGGCGGCTTTCGCGGTGGCCGGCCCGGCGGCGGTCGTGACGGGCGGCCGGGGCCGGAGTTCGAGGTGGGCGGCGATTCCGCCGACCTGTTCGAGGAACTGTTCGGGCGGGCCACGGGGCGCGGGGGGTTTGGCGGTTTCCGCCAGCCGCCGCGCAGGGGGGCCGACATCGCCTATCGGCTGGCCGTGCCCTTCGCCGATGCGGCGCTGGCCCGCAAGGTCCGGCTGACGCTGGCCAATGGCAAGACGATCGATCTGCAGATCCCCAGGGGCGTGGAGGACGGCCAGCAGCTGCGGCTGGCCGGGCAGGGCGAGGTGGGGCCGGCGGGGCCGGGCGATGCGATCGTGACGCTTGCGATCCAGCCCGACAGCCGCTTCAGCCGCGAGGGTGCCGGCGATCTGCGCACCGACGTGATGGTGCCGCTGGCGGTGGCCGTGCTGGGCGGGGAGCAGCGGGTGCCGACGCCCGATGGCGAGGTGAAGGCGAAGATCGCCCCCGGCACCACCTCCGGCCGGCTGCTGCGCCTGAAAGGCAGGGGCTGGACGAGGAAGGACGGCAGCCGCGGCGACCTTCTGGCCCGCGTGCTGGTGGACGTGCCCGCCGACCCCGAGCTTGCCGCCTTCCTGGGCGCGCGGGCCGGCGCCGCCTGAGGCGCCGGGGCCCGGTGGCGACACAGGCCCGGCCGCCGCTCAAGCAGCGCCTGGCAGCCCGTGCGACCGAGCTGGGCAACCGCAGCTTCGCCGTCGCCGCCGCCGTCTGGCGCATCATCGACCGCACCCTGACCGACGGGTTCATCCATGCCGGCAACCTCGCCTATCTGAGCCTTGTCACGCTGTTTCCCGCCGTCATCCTGATCCACGCCTTCACCGCCTCGCTGGGCCGGACGGAAGCCGGCCGGCAGGCGATCGGCCAGTTCCTGCGAACCCTGCCCGCCGACGTCGCCGACCTGATCGAGCCGGTGCTGGACGAGGTGGTGTCGGCCCGGTCGGGCACGGCGCTGGCGGTGGGTGCGCTGATCGCGCTGTGGACGACATCGGGCTTCATCGGCACGCTTCGCGACATGCTCCGCCGCGCGCACGAGGCGCCTGCCGACCATCCCTTCTGGCTGGAGCGGCTGATGTCGGTGGCGATCACGCTGGCCGCGCTGGCGCTGATCCTGGTGGGCTTCTTCGGGCGGGTCGTGGTGGATGCCATGCTGGCGACCGTCATGCCCCATACGGAGACGACGATGCGGATCGTGAGCCTGCTCGACATCCAGCGCATGACCGGGATGGCAGCGGTCTTCCTGGCGCTGTGGGCGCTGTTCCACACGCTGACGCCCAAGAGCATGAAGGCAAGGCGCGTTCGCACCTGGCCGGGGCCGCTGATGGTGACGCTGGTGTGGGCGGGCACGACCGCTGCCATCGGGCCGATCATGGCGAACGCGGTCAACTTCTCGCTGACCTACGGCACGTTCACCGGGATCATGCTGGCGATGCTGTTCTTCTACATCATCGGCTTTGCGGTGGTGGCGGGCGCCGAGACCAACGCCACCCTTGCGAAGCCGCGCGAGGTGGCCGAAACAGCCGCGCGCTGGCGCGCCCGTGTGGCCGCGCTGGCGCATGGCGGCACCGGCAAGGCGGAGGATTGAGGATGGGCGTGATGGCAGGCCGGCGCGGGCTGGTGATGGGCGTTGCCAATGATCGCTCGCTGGCCTGGGGCATTGCGCGCAAGCTGGCGGCCGAGGGCGCGACGCTTGCCTTCAGCTACCAGGGGGAAGCGCTGGAAAGGCGCGTTCGCCCGCTGGCCGAGACGCTGGGCACGCCGCTGCTGTTCGAGTGCGACGTCGCCACCGACACCTCGATCGATGCGCTGTTCGACGGGCTGAAGGCGGCGTGGGGCGGGCTCGATTTCCTGGTGCACGCCATCGGCTACTCGGACAAGAACGAGCTTCGCGGCCGCTACATCGACACGTCCCGCGAGAATTTCCGCCTGAGCCTCGACATCTCGGCCTACAGCTTCACGGCGGTGGCCAGGCGGGCGGCGGCGATGATGGGGCCGGGCGGGGCGATGCTGACGCTGACCTACTATGGCGCCGAGAAGGTGGTGCCGCACTACAATGTGATGGGGGTGGCGAAGGCGGCGCTGGAGGCGAGCGTTCGCTATCTCGCCGAGGATCTGGGCAGGGACGGACTCCGGGTGAACGCGCTGTCGGCCGGCCCGGTCAAGACGCTGGCGGCCAGCGGCATCGGCGACTTCCGCTACATCCTCAAGTGGAACGAGCTGAACAGCCCGCTGAGGCGCAACATCGGCCTCGACGATGTGGCGGGCGCGGCGCTGTTCCTGCTCTCGGAACTCGGCTCGGGCGTCACGGGGGAAGTGCTCCATGTGGACGGCGGCTATCATGTGGTGGGCATGAAGGCCGAAGACGCGCCGGATATTGCCGTAGCGGGCCGCGAATAGCGCGCGAGCCATGCTCCCACCCGCGGGGCCTGACCCCGACCGACGGCATGGCGCCGTCGCCAGCCGTCCGGGCGCGGCCCCAATTCGCGAAGTCGATGAAGATGCGGCCGACAGGGCGGGTGGGTTCGACGGCATTCCGGCCTGTCGTGATCGCGAGGTCAGCGTGGAAGGTGATCGAAAATAAGGACTCGACAAGACGTCGAACCGCATCTAGCCTGTCCACAAACAAAAAAGAGAAGGATAACTTCCATGAACAGCTCGATCATCTCCGTGACTTTTGCTGTCTTGATCATCTCCCCGACTTCTGTGCTGGCTCAGGTGGCGCTGCCAGTCTATCAACAGCAGGCTGAAGGCAGTTTTCTGCGCCAGGGCACGGCCGTTGAAATTGTCTCCGAACAGCTGTTGTCATCGAAGTCCGCGCGAACCGGGGACAGGTTCCCGCTGCGCGTGGCCGAGGATGTGAAGGTGAACGGCTACACGGTGATCCCGGCCGGTGCGCGTGGCATTGGTGAAGTCACCATGGTCGACAAGAAGGGAATGTTCGGGAAGTCAGGCAAGATCGCGACACGTGTTCTCTATGTGAATGTCGGAAATCACAGGATTGGTCTTGCCGGGCAGGCCGATGATGCCGGTTCCGGCGGCACGGCAGGGGTGGTTGCTGCCGCCATCCTGTTCTGGCCGGTTGCACCATTCGTCACGGGCCGCAGCGCGAACCTCCCCCCTGGTACGCGGATGACCGGCTGGGTGGAGAATGACATCCCCGTGGCAGTTCCGTCCACCCCGGTGCCGATGGTGCTCGGCGCGGCAGGCGCATCTTCGTCTGCGCCTCTGCCGACAGCTGCCGCAGCGGGCGGCGGTGTCGTTCTGGCAGCGGTCGGCGAGGGCCCCCCTCGTCGTGCAGCCAGGACCGCCTCGGGCTTTTGCTATGAGGTTCCTCGTGAATATATGGGCGCAGGCACTCTGAGCCGTCCTGCGCTTACGAGCGCGACGCCGGCCTGCTGGCAGCTTCTGGAACGATAGGCGTGGTGCGGTCGCGGCTGCCCGGTTCGGGCTGGCCGGATTGCAATGGGGCGGCTGCTTCGCCATGCACCCCCCATGCCCCTCAACAGCTTCGGCCAGCTCTTCCGCTTCACCACCTGGGGGGAATCGCATGGCCCTGCCATCGGCGTGGTGGTGGATGGCTGCCCGCCGGGGCTGGCGCTGAGCGAAGCGGACATCCAGCCCTTCCTCGACCGGCGCCGGCCGGGGCAGAGCCGGTTCACGACGCAGCGGCAGGAGCCGGATTCGGTCGAGATCCTTTCGGGCACGCATGAGGGCCTGACGACCGGCACGCCGATCAGCCTGCTGATCCGCAACGTCGACCAGCGCTCGAAGGACTATGCCGAGGTGGCGCGGGCCTACAGGCCGGGCCATGCGGACTGGGCCTATGAAGCGAAATACGGCCTTCGCGACCCGCGCGGCGGCGGGCGCGCCTCGGCGCGGGAAACCGCCGCGCGGGTCGCGGCCGGCGCGGTGGCGCGGCGCGTGCTGGGCGAAGAGGTGCGCATCCGCGGCTATCTCGTGGAACTCGGTGGCGACCCGATCGACCGCGCGGCCTTCGACGCTGCCGCGATCGACCGCAACCCCTTCTTCTGCCCCGATGCGGCGGCGGCGCTTCGGTGGGAAGCCGCGCTCGATGCGGCGCGCAAGGCGGGCAGCTCGCTCGGGGCGGTCGTGGAGGTGGTGGCCGCGGGCGTGCCGGCCGGCTGGGGCAGCCCCGTCTATCTGAAGCTCGACAGCCAGCTGGCGGCCGCGATGATGTCGATCAATGCAGTCAAGGGCGTGGAGATCGGCGACGGCTTCGCGGCCGCGCGGCTGCGCGGCGAGGACAATGCCGATGCCATGCGGCCCGGCGCGGACGGCCGGCCGCAGTTCCTGTCGAACCATGCCGGGGGCACGGCGGGCGGAATCTCGACCGGCCAGCCGGTCGTCGTCCGCCTCGCGCTGAAGCCGACCAGTTCCATCCTGACCCCGGTCGAGACGGTGACGCGCACCGGCGAGGCGGCCGAGATCGTGACCAGGGGCCGGCACGACCCCTGCGTGGGGATCAGGGCTGCGCCGGTCGCGGAAGCCATGATGGCCCTGGTGCTTGCCGACATGAAGCTGCTGCAGCGGGCCCAGACGGGCCGCTGAGCGCGTCATCGCCATCGGGCGTTCGGCCTGCCGGCGGAGCCATGGTCGCGCCGGCGCATCCCGGTGACCGGTTCCGGTCACCGGGGGGCGGCATCAGGTTTCCGGGAAGGCGTCGAGGTCGTCCTCGCCCCAGTCGGAATCGAGGTCGGACAGGGGCTCGTCCATCTCGGGCAGGTCGTCGATCTCGTCGCCCGGGTCGGTATCGCCCAATATGCCTTCCTCGTCGTCGTGCACGGGCTCACCCAGATAGGCGTCGCTGTCGATCCGGCCGGAGCGCACCATCTCGGTCATCCGGTCGACCAGGTCCGGCGTGTCGTCGGGGATCGGGTCCGTGCGGTCGCCGGGGGCCTTGCGGCTCTCGGACAGCAGCGGGCCGGGGTTGCGCGCGGCCTCCGTCCAGTCCTGCGCTTGGCCCTCGTCGGTCTGCTCGCGGTTCACCGCTTCGGGCGCCTCGTCGTCGTGGCGCTCGTCCATCCGGTCGCGCGGTCCCGCCATGATCGTCACTCCTTCGCGTTCAGAACAGCCAGCTGTCCACGTTGCGGATGGGTTCATGCTTCTGCGCGGCGAGCAGCGCCTTGACCGCGCGCACGGCAAACCAGACGGGGATGGCCCACAGCACCAGCAGGCCGATCAGGAAGATGGCGAGAAGGAGGCCGATGACGAAGTAGAGGAGGCCGATCCAGAAGGTGCGGATGTGGTAGCGGTAGTGGCTGTCCTCCCAGCTTGCGTGGCCTTCCTTTTCCCAGACGTAGGACAGGATGAGCGCGATGAGGGCGGTGATCCCGGCGAGGAAGGAGCCGAGGTAGAGCAGGCTGATGATCGTCGGCCGGTTCATCTCGAAGTCGTTTCCCTGCCGGGGTTCGATCGCGTCGGACATGGGCGGCTCCTGCTGGCCCTGGATCAGGCCCGACCTTGACCCAGCCGGCCGGCGTTGCCAAGTGATGCTTGCGCCAGAGGTCCGGGCGGCCGCGGGAGCAATCCCGAGGAAAGTCCGGGCTCCACGGATCGACGGTGGCGGGTAACGCCCGCCGGGGGTGACCCCAGGGACAGTGCCACAGAAAGCGCACCGCCTTCCGGCCTTCGGCAACTGCTGCGGGTGAAGGCAAGGTCGAACGGGTGCGGCAAGAGCGCACCGCGCCGCCGGCAACGGCGGCGGCACGGAAAACCCCACCGGGAGCAAGACCGAATAGGCGCGTCGCGCCTGATGCCCTTGGGCAGCGGGCAGGCCTGATCCGGCCGAGGCGCGCGGGTTGGTTGCTGGAGGTGCGTGGCGACACGCACCCGAGAGGAATGGTCGCCGCCGGGGCAACCCGGCACAGAACCCGGCTTACAGGACCTCTGGCGCAGGCGAGGGCGGCCGGCCCGATGCCGGCGGCATCGCGGCCGGACTCGCCCGAGCCGCGGCCGGCGGGGCAGGCCCGCCGCGCGGGCTTTGCCTGCGCAGAGGGCCTGAGCCCGACCGACGAGTCACGCACAGAGCCCGGCCGGCTTCTCCCCCCGGCGAGCCGGCTCGCTTGTGCGCTGCGGCATCCGCCGCTAAGGCCCGCGCCACTCCCGCAAGAAGCGCAAGGACAGACTTCGTGGCCGTCACCCGCACCTTTTCGATCATCAAGCCCGATGCCACCCGCCGCAACCTGACCGGCAAGGTCACCTCGATGCTGGAGGAAGCCGGCCTGAGGGTCGTCGCCTCGAAGCGCATCCGCATGACGCGCGAGCAGGCGGAGGGCTTCTATGCCGTCCACCGGGAGCGGCCCTTCTTCGCCGATCTCGTCGCCTTCATGATTTCCGGCCCGGTGGTGGTGCAGGTGCTGGAGGGCGAGGATGCGGTGGCCCTCAACCGCCGGGTGATGGGCGCCACCAACCCCGCCGATGCCGAACCCGGCACCATCCGCCGCGAGCTGGCGGAATCGATCGAGGCGAACAGCGTGCACGGATCCGACAGCGACGAGAATGCCGCGATCGAGATCGCCTTCTTCTTCAGGCCGGAGGAGATCGTCGGCTGAAGGCGGCTTCGCGGGCCTGTGCCGCGCGCTGGCCGCGGCCGCTACGCCTCCAGCTCGACATCCCAGTAGAGATAATCCCGCCAGGTCTCGTGGCAGTAGTGCGGCGGGAAGGCGCGGCCGTTTTCCTGAAGCTGGTGGGCGCTGGGCTGCACGGGGCGCGTGCGCGGCAGCATGTGGGCCTCGGCCGGGGTGCGGCCGCCCTTCCTCAGGTTGCAGGGGGCACAGGCCGTCGTCACGTTGGTCCAGGTGGTGCGGCCGCCATAGGCACGCGGGACGACATGATCGAAGGTGAGATCCTCGCGCGAGCCGCAGTACTGGCAGGTGAAGCGGTCGCGCAGGAAGAGGTTGAAGCGGGTGAAGGCCGGGTTCTGGCTGGGCTTCACATACTGGCGCAGGGCAACGACACTCGGCAGGCGCATGGCGAAGCTGGGGGAGCGGATCTCGCGCTCATACTGGGCGACCACATCGACCCGTTCGAGAAAGGCCGCCTTGATCGCATCCTGCCAGCACCAGAGCGACAGGGGATAGTAGGACAGCGGCGTGTAATCGGCGTTGAGGACGAGCGCCGGGCAGGTCTCGGGGCTGGCCCAGCGGGCGCCGGGGCCGGGGCCCTGCCATCGCGCGTCCAGTCGTTCGGGGTGATACACGCGCGCTGCTCCCTGCCCTGGCAGGCCAGCAATCGATCAGCCCGTCGGCCCTTATCGCACAAGGGGGGCAGCCGCTTGCGCACCTGCATGATCCACCTTTACGCCGCCTATACCAGAAGCGGTATGTCGATGATATGACGGCCCCAGATTTTGTGGCCCAGATTTTCTTCATGTCAAGCAAGGCTGCCGTGCCCGCCTCCCTAGTCACTCGATTCGCACCTTCGCCGACGGGGCGGCTCCACCTGGGGCACGCCTTTTCGGCCGTGCAGGCCCATGCGCTGGCGCAGCGGGCCGCAGGGCGGTTCCGGCTTCGCATCGAGGATATCGACAGCGGCCGCTGCCGGCCGGCGTTTGTCGGGGGACTCATCGAGGATCTGCACTGGCTCGGGCTCGACTGGGATGAGGAGCCGATCATCCAGTCGGCGCGCCGGCCGGCACATGCCCAGGCGCTTGCGGCGCTGCGGGCGCAGGGGCTTGTCTATCCCTGTTTCTGCACGCGCACCGACATCGCGGCCGCCGCCGCCGCGCCGCACGGGGCAGCGGCAGCCTATCCCGGCACCTGCCGCGGGCTCGACCGTGCGGCGGCCGAAGCGCGCGCCGCGCAGGTGCCGCATGCGCTTCGCCTCGATGTCGAGGCGGCCCTGGCGCGTGTCGGGCCGCTGGTGGCGCGCGAGGGCGACACCGTTCGACCCGTCGATCCCCGGCCGGGCGGCGACATCGTGCTGGCGCGGCGCGACATCGGGGTCGGCTATCTGCTGGCGAGCGTGGTGGACGATGCCGCCGACGGCGTGACGCTGGTGGTGCGCGGCCGGGACCTCATGGATGCCGTGCCCGTGCAGCGGCTGCTGCAGGCGCTGCTGGGGCTGCCGGCCCCGGCCTATCGGCACCACCGGCTGCTGCTGGCCGCCGATGGCCGGCGGCTGGCCAAGCGCGATCCTGGCCAGACGCTCGAGGGCCTGCGCGCGGCAGGTGTCGATGGCCGGGCGCTGGCGGCACGGCTGCGGGCCCTGCGCCTGGACGGGCCGGACTGCCACGTCGAAGTCGGCTGAGGTGCCGCTGCGCAAATGTCGCGTGGCATCGGGGCGGGCGCCGGCGTAGAGGGATGGCATGACAACCATCCTGATCGGGCTTCTGGCCGCGGCCGCCCTGCTGACCGTCTATGCGCTGGTGCGGGGAATCATCACCATGGCGTCGGGCAAGGACATCTCGGGCCAGCAGTCCAACCGCTTCATGTCGATGCGGGTGACGTTCCAGCTGCTGGCGATCCTGCTCGTGGTGGCGCTGCTGTTCGCGGGCGGCCGGGGCCTGCAGGGCGGCTGATGGTCAAGCTCAACAGGATTTACACCCGCACCGGCGACGACGGCTCGACCGGGCTTGCCGACGGCTCGCGCTGCCCCAAGTCGGACGCCCGGGTCGCTGCCTATGGGACGACGGATGAAGCAAACGCCGTGCTGGGCCTTGCGGCGCTGGTGGCGGCCGCGCCCCATGACCGGATGATCGCGCGCATCCAGAACGACCTGTTCGATGTCGGCGCCGATCTCGCCACGCCGCGCATGGGTTGGGAAGGGCCGGATTTCGCGCCAAATGGCGAGGCGGCCGCCTGGCAGCCGCTGCGCACCGCCCCGAGCCAGGTCGAGCGCCTGGAGGCCGAGATCGACCGGCTGAACGCCGGGCTGCCGTCGCTCGACAGCTTCATCCTGCCGGGCGGAACCGAGCTTGCCGCCCGCCTGCACCTGGCGCGCACCATCGTTCGCCGGGCCGAGCGCGATGCCGTGGCGGCGGCCGCATCCACCGAGATCAACCCGGTTGCGATCCGCTATCTGAACCGCCTGTCGGACCTGCTGTTCGTGATGGCCCGCCATGCCAACCGGGCCGAAGCGGGCGGGGCGGGTGACGTGCTGTGGGTGCCGGCAGCGAACCGCTAGGACACCCGAACGCCGAGGATCGCGCCGGCCCCGCCGGACAGGTGTTCGAACCTGAAGCCGGGCCAGCGGCCGGCCCAGCGTCGCATCACCAGCCGCTCCCCGGGCCGGCTGCCGTCATCCATCAGCACGACGCCACCGACGGGAATGCGCGGGAACAGCGTTTCGGCGGCGCCCCGCACCAGCGGGTGGATCGACCAGGGCGGGCCATCGATGATCAGCAGGTCGATCCGTTCGGGCAGGTCTTCCGGCGCGTACCACAGCCCAGGCCAGCCGGCCGGTGCCGGCACCAGGGGGGCGGCGCGGATGTCGGCCTCGAGCGCATGGGCGCGAAGCCACTCGGCGACCCCGGCGGCGAAATCGGCGTGCTGGTCGTAGCTGCTGAGGCAGCCGCCGCCGTGCAGGGCGAGCGCACGCGCCGCGACCAGCGTGGATGCGCCGACGCCCAGTTCGACCACCGTCTGCGGTCGTGCCATCGCGATCAGCCGAACGATCCGCCAGAGGAAATGGGTGTCCGCCTTCCAGCTGCCCAGATGCGGCAGCGCATCGTCGGGCAGTCCAAGCGCCTCGATCAGGGCCGACTTGTGGGCGCGCGGCCCGCTGGACAGGCTGCGAACAAGCCAGGGCCATTGCACCGTCCCCCAGAGCAGCATGCGCGCGGTATCGCGCAGGCGGCTGGACAATGCGGAGTCGACCGACCGGGTGAGGATGGAGGTGACGTCGCGCGTTGTCATGCACGGGGCTCCGGAGAGGGCGAGCCAGCGTGGGGCCCGGAACCGGGTTTGGCAAGCGGTTTCTCGCGCGTTCGACTGGGCCGTTCAGGACCCCCGGCCGAACAATTCGCCGGGTGCGATTCCAAGCTCGGCCAGCAGCGCGTCGTGCGCGGCCCGGCAGTCCCGCCACAGATCGGGGTGGCCAAGATCGGCCGGCGCGATCGACACGGGCCACCAGCGCTCGACCAGGCGCATCAACCGTTCGATCTTCGCGTCGTCCAGCACGAAGCGCTGGTCCATCGCGGCGAGGGCTTCCCCGGAGAGCTGCACGCGCAGCCGCAGGCAGGCCGGGCCGCCGCCGTTGCGCATGGATTCGCGCAGGTCCAGCACGTCGATCCGGTCGATGGGGTTGGCGGGGTCGGCGCGCACCTTCTCCAGCCAGGCCCGGACGCTGGGCGTCTCTTGCGATTCCCTCGGCACGATCAGCGCCATCGATCCGTCGGGCAGGGTGACGAGCGCGCCGTTGAACAGATAGGCCGCGATCGCGTCCGACAGCGGCACCTCGGCCTCGGGCGCTTCCACCAGCCGGAAGGCCGGAACCGCGGCTTCCAGCGCGGCGAGCGTGCCGCCCCGATCCTCGAAGGCGGCCTCGTGCGCCAGCAGCAGCGTGCCGTTGGCGACGGCCACGACATCGTTGTGGAAGGCGCCGGCCTGGATGGCACGGTCGGCCTGGGCGAGGAACAGCGCGTGGCGAACGCCATGACGCCGGGCGACGGCCTGGCTGGCGCGCGGGTGCTGGCGGGCCGGGAATTCGCCGCCGCGGTTCGCGCCGAACACGAACGCCTCGACGCCCGGCGTCTCGTGGGCGGGGGCAAGGCGCATGTGGTTGGCTGCGCCCTCGTCGCCGAAGGCGGGCGGCACCGGGCCGTGCACCGCGAAATGCGCCGGGTCGCGAAAGGCAAGCCGGAGCTGCGCCAGCGTCTCGGGCCATTCCTGCGCGCGGTGCGGCATGGTGACGAGGTTGGCGACGGTGAAGTGGGTGCGGCCGTCGGCGGTATCATGGGCGGGGCTGACGGTGGCGGCGTTCGCTGTCCACATGGCGCTGGCGGAGGAGGCGGCGGCGAGCAGCTGCGGATCCTCGGCCGCGGCGGCTGCGAGAATGGCGTCGTCCTCGCCGGCATAGCCGAGATCGCGAAGCAGCCCGCTGTTGGGCCGCCGGTGGGGCAGCAGCAGGCCCTGCGGCAGGCCGAGCGCGAGCATGTGCTGCATCTTGGCTAGCCCCTGGAGCGCGGCGCGGCGCGGCGCGCTCACCTCGCCCGCGTTGCGCGTGGCGGCGATGTTGCCGAGGCTCAGGCCGGCATAGTTGTGGCTGGGGCCGACGAGACCGTCGAGATTGAGTTCGGGCATCAGCGAACCCCCCGGGCCAGCGTCAGTGCCGGCCGGTCGGCCTCGATCGAGGCGACCGGGAAGGCGCAATAGTCGGCGGCGTAGTAGGCCGAGGGGCGGTGGTTGCCGGACGCACCGACCCCGCCGAAGGGGGCGCTGGAGGCAGCACCGTTGGTCGGCCGGTTCCAGTTGACGACGCCGGCGCGAGAGGCCTGCCAGAAGCGGGCGTAGAGCGCGTCGTCGCCGCCGACCAGTGCGGCCGACAGGCCGAAGCGGGTGGCGTTGGCGGCCGCGGTTGCGGCGGCGAAATCGGGCACGCGGCGGACTTGCAGGACGGGGCCGAACAGCTCCTCGTCCGGCGTGTCATGGCCCGTCACGTCGAGGATGGCGGGCTTGAGGAAGGGCAGGCCGGGCCGGGGCCGTTCGAGCGGGCGGATCACCCGGCCGGGCAGTGCTGCAACCGCCCCGGCCAGGCGATCGGCGGCACGATTGTCGATGACGGGCCCCATGAAGGGCGGGGGCTCGTCGAACGGGGCGCCCAGGATCAGCCGGTCGGTAAGCGCGACGACGGCGTCCACCAGCCGGTCACCGGCCGGGCCGGCCTCGACGATGAGACGCCGCGCGCAGGTGCAGCGCTGGCCGGCCGACAGGAAGGCCGACTGCACGACGATGCGCGCGGCAGCCTCGAGGTCAGGGTCGGCCACATCCCAGGCGACCAGCGGGTTGTTGCCGCCCATCTCGAGGGCGAGGATTCGATGCGGCGTCTCGGCGAACTGGCGGGCGAGCGCCGCGCCCGTGGCGGCCGAGCCGGTGAACAGCAGGCCGTCGGTGCCGGCCGCCGCGAGCGCCCGGCCGGTGGCGGCAGCGCCCTGCACCACATGGACCAGGCCATCCGGCAGCCCGGCCTTGGCCCACAGCTGCCCCATGAAGGCGCCGGTGGCGGGCGTCAGCTCGGACGGCTTGAAGACGATGGCGTTGCCGGCGATCAGCGCCGGCACGATGTGGCCGTTGGGCAGGTGCGCCGGGAAATTGTAGGGGCCCAGCACGGCGAGCAGCCCGTGCGGGCGGTGGCGGATGGCCTGGCGCGCGCCGTGCGGATCGGCCGCGAAGGGATCCTCGCGCGTGCCGGTGCGCTCGGCGTGGGCGGCGATGGAAATCTCCACCTTGGCGGCGACGCTCATGACTTCCGTCTGCGCTTCCCACAGCGGCTTGCCCGTCTCCTGGGCGATCAGCCGGGCGAAGGCGTCGGCCTCGGCCTCGACGGCCGCCCGGAAGGCGCGCACGATGCCGAGGCGCGCGGCGAGCGGGGCGGCGCCCCAGGCCGGCTGGGCGGCGCGGGCGGCCTCGACCGCGCCGGCGATGAAGCGGTCATCCGCGACCGGGCCTTCCCACAGCAGGCTGCCGTCGTGCGGGCGGAAGCTCCGCAGGATGTCAGAAGCGGACATGAAGCACCTCCTCGCCCGGCTGGAAGGGGGCGTCGGCAGCAGGGGTCAGCGTCTCGCCGGCGAGCTCGGCGGCAAGCGCGGCACACCGGAAACCGGCCAGCCGGCCGGCGGCGACGAGGCGGGTTTCGCCGGCCGGCGCCCTGGCGTCGCCGATGCGCGCGCCGGCGCCGATGCGCGCGATGGCGGCCTCCCGGACGGCGCGCAGGCCTGCGACTTCGGCATCGACCGTCGGCCCGCCGTCGAAGATGTCGATATAGCCATTGGCCCGGAAACCTTCCTTCTCCAGCATGGCGAGCGCGGCGAGGCCGGCCTGGTGCGGCTGGCCGATGGCGGCCTGCGCGGCTTCGGGCAGAAGGGCGACATAGACGGGATATTTGGGCATCAGGTCGGCGATGAACTGGTTGCCGTGCACCGAGTTGAAGGCGTCGGCCTCCTGGAAGGACATGCCGAAGAAGCGGCCCGCCAGCCCGTCCCAGAAGGGGGAGCCCCCGTCGGGGTCGAGGTGGCCGCGAAGCTCGGCCACCACCCGGTCGGCGAAGCGGGCGCGATGGCCGGCGAGGAACAGGTAGCGGCTTCGCGCCAGCAGCCGCCCGAGGCCGCCGGTGCGCAGGTCGGGATGCAGGAACAGGCCGCCCACTTCGCTCGCGCCGTCGAAGTCGTTGACCAGGTGGAGAACGCCGGTGCGAAAGGTGCGCCCCAGCTCGCGCGAGTGCATGCTGATCGTCGTGAGCTTGTAGGAATAGAAGGGCCAGCGCTGGCCGACCCCGGCGAACAGGCAGGCGGTTCCGCCGATCCGCCCGCTCTCGCGGTGCGCAAGGACGAGCAGGTAGAGCTCGTCGCCGGGGGCAGCGACGTCGGCCGCGTAGCTGCGCGACGACCAGTCCAGCCGTTCGGCGAGCGCCTCGCGGCTGTTGGGCAGGTTCGTGAACCCGCCGCCCGTCAGTTCGGCAAGCGACTTCAGATCGTCGAGATCGTCGCGCGTGGCGGCGCGGACCAGCCAGTCGGACAAGCGTGCCATGTCTCCCCTTGCCCGATGGCGCGGCGTCGGGGTAACGAAAGCCTGCGGCCTCAACCGCAGAATCTTCGGCGCAAGGGGCCATGGACAGCATCGACCGGATCGACCGCAAGATTCTGATCGCCCTTCAGCGCGACGGGCGCATGACCAATGCCGCGCTGGCCGAGGCGGTGGCGCTCAGCCCGTCGGCCTGCCTTGCCCGCGTGCGCCGGCTGGAGCAGGCGGGGATCATCACCGGCTATCGCGCCGATATCGCGATCGAGAAGCTGCGCCCGGCGCTGCTGATCCACGCCGAGATCGTGCTGAAGCGCCACCTGCCGGAAGACTTCAAGGCGCTGGAGGCGATGTTCGCAGGCGAGGAGCGGGTGCTGGAGGCGGCCGAGATCTCGGGTCATTCCGACTATCTCGTGAAGGTGATCGTGGCCGACATGGCCGAATGGCGCGAGCTTTCGGCGCAGTGGACCGCCGGGCCCTGGCAGATCGAACGGGTGTCGTCCGCGGTTGCCATGCACCGCACCAAGGCCTTTGCCGGCTGGCCGATCTGAAACCGGAAGGAGGAGACGAATGACGCTGAAGGGCCGGGCCGCGCTGGTCACGGGATCGACATCGGGGATCGGGCTGGCGATCGCGCGGGCGCTGGCGGCGCACGGTGCCGACGTGATGCTGAACGGTTTCGGCGACGCCGACGCGATCGAGGCGATCCGCGCCGGGCTGGAAGCCGACCATGGTGTCCGGGCCTGCCACGACGGCGCCGACCTGACGAGGCCCGAGGCGGTGACGGCGCTGGTGGGGCGGACGCAGGCCGAGTTCGGCAGCCTCGACATCCTCGTCAACAATGCCGGCATCCAGCATGTCGCCCCGGTGGAGGACTTCCCGCCGGAGCGGTGGGACATGATCCTGGCGCTCAACCTGTCGGCGGCGTTCCATGCGGTTCGCGCGGCCGTGCCGGGCATGAAGGCGCGGGGCTGGGGGCGGATCGTCTCGACGGCGTCGGCCCACAGTCTCGTCGCCTCGCCCTACAAGTCGGCCTATGTGACCGCAAAGCACGGCCTTGCGGGCTTCACCAAGACGATCGCGCTGGAACTGGCGACGCATGGCATCACCGCCAACTGCATTTCGCCCGGCTATGTGTGGACTCCGCTCGTCGAGCGGCAGATCCCCGACACCATGGCAGCGCGCGGGCTTTCGCGCGAGGCCGTCATCAACGAGGTGCTGCTGGCCGCCCAGCCGACCAAGGCGTTCGTGACGGTGGAGCAGGTGGCAGCCCTTGCCCTGTTCCTCTGCTCGGACGAGGCCGCGCAGGTGACCGGCGCCAACCTCTCGATGGACGGGGGCTGGACGGCGCAATGACCAGCCCTGCGGTGCCGCGCGACGACGGGGCCGGCGGGCGCCAGTCAGCCAGCAGGGCCGGTCAGTTCGGCGACGGTGGCGGCGACGCTGACGGTGCCGAAGTCGAAGCCGCAGGGCGCAAGACCGGCGGCGGACCGGCTGCCAGGCTGCGTCGAAAGGGGCCCGTCGCCCCCTGGTTTCAGTCGGTCAGCCCGTTCCGGTCCGGCATGATCCGCTTCATGAAGGCGTCGAACATGGGGACGGTGAAGGCCGTGTCGCCATGCGCGGGCGAATGCAGCATGCCCTTGCGGATCAGGCTGTTGCGGATGGGGGCCAGCTGCGTCACCTCGCGGCCGAGGCGGTGGGCGATGTCGCCCGAGCGGTGCGGGCCGGGGCCGAGCGCGGCCATGGCGCGCAGGTAGCGCTTCTCGGACGGCGTCAGCCGGTCGAAGCGGACCCGGAAGAAGCTGGCGTCGAGCTCGGCGATCGCCGTCACGCCGGCATTCTCCACGTCGGTCAGCGTGATCGGGGCGCAGAAGGCGAGGTCCCAGGCGTGCTTGCCCCATTCCTGCAGGAAATAGGGATAGCCCTGGGTGCGCTCGATGATGGCGTCGACGGCGGCGCGCTCGATGCTCTCGCCCTCGCGCTCGATGGGAATCACGATGGCGTTGCGCGCGGCGCCCTCGTCGAGCCGTGCGACCTCGGCGAATTCGAACAGGCGCTCGGTATAGCTCTTGGCTCGCCCCAGCCGCCCCAGCAGCTGCGGCAGGCCGGCGCCCATCAGCAGCAGCGGCAGATCGGCCTGGTTGACCGCGTGCAGGGCAGCGACCAGCGCGGCGAGTTCGGTCTCGCGCACATATTGCAGCTCGTCGATGGCGAGCACGACGGCGGTGCTCCGCTCGCGCGCGGCCTCGCCGATGGCGATGAACAGGTCGGTGAGATCGAGTTCGAGATCGCCGGAATCGGCAAGGCCGCGCTCGGCATCGACATCGAGGCTGATCTCGATATCGGCATATTTCACCTTCAGCTTCGCGAAGCCGGCGAGCGCCTTCAGCGCGCGCTTCGCACCCGACTTCGCCGACTGGAAACGGTCGAGCTTCAGCAGCAGGGTGCGAAGCGACGGCGCGAGCAGCGCCGGCAGCGACCGATCCTCGGGCGCTTCCAGCCGGACGGCGAACAGGCCGCGCGCCTCGGCATCGGCGCGGATCTGGCCGAGCAGCACGGTCTTGCCCGCGCCGCGCAGGCCATAGAGCACGAACCCGCGCGCCGGGCGGCCCTGGGCGGCGCGATCGAGCGCGATGTGCGCGCGCTCGATCAGCTCCTCGCGGCCGGCCAGCTCGGGCGGGCGGCTTCCGGCCCCCGGCGCGAAGGGATTGCGGACGGGATCCATAGCCGGTTTATACCGGTTTATCGTTCCGCGATAAAGTCGGGCCCGCTTCCCGGATCAGCCCGCCCGGCCGAGGCGGATGATGCGTCCCTCGGGCTCGTCCGTCAGCACATAGACGAGGCCGTCGGGGCCGACGCGAACGTCGCGGACCCGGGCGCCGATCCTCACGCGCGTCTCGCGCTCGGGCGTGCCGGCGCTGGTCAGCCGGATCACCCGCACATCCTCGCTCATGAGGCCGCCGGCCAGGAGCGCGCCATCGAGGGCCGGGATGGCGCGGCCGCGATAGACGGCCAGGCCCGAGGCGGCGATCGAGGGAGTCCACACCGAGACCGGATCGCGCATGCCGGGCCGCGAGCGCTCGGACGTGATGGGCTTGCCCGAATATTCGACCGAATGGGTCACGACCGGCCAGCCATAATTCTGCCCGGCGACCAGGCGGTTCAGCTCGTCCCCGCCGCGCGCGCCATGTTCGGTTGCCCAGATGGTGCCGCTGGCGGGATCGCGGGCGAGGCCCTGGATGTTGCGGTGGCCGATGGTCCAGACGCGGCGATCCCAGCCGAGCTTCGGGTTGGTGACGCCGGGATTGTCGCGCACGGGCGCCCCCATCTGTGTCACGCGCAGGACCTTGCCGAACCAGCTTTGCGGGTTCTGCGCCTGGTCGCGGATGTTCGCGCCATCGAGGCTGGTCGGCGGGTTGCCGCCGTCGCCGATCGCGACCAGCAGCGTGGTGTCGGGCAGGAACAGCAGGCGGGCGCCGAAATGCTGCCCGCCGCTCTTGGCGCGCGGATTGCGGATCAGCTCGGTCACGTCCGTCAGCATGTTCCCCGAAAGCCGCCCGCGCGACACGGCGGTCATGTTGGCTTCGCGCGTGCCGACGCTGTGCGCCAGATAGACGAGACCGTTGCGCGCGAAACCGGGGTGCAGCGCGACGTCGAGGAGCCCGCCCTGGCCGATGGCGGCGACCTGGGGCACGCCGGCCACCGGCGGGCCGACCCGCCCGTCGCGGCCGACGATCCGCAGGGTGCCGCCCCGTTCCGTCACCAGCGCGCGGCCGTCTGGCAGGAACTGCAGGCCCCAGGGGTGGGCAAGGCCCGTGGCCCAGACGGTCGATTGCAGGCCGGGCTCGTCGGGCACCTCGAAGGGGACGACGGGCGGGGCGGCAAGCGCCGCCGGCGACACCAGGGTGACAGCGGGCACGAGCCCGGCAAGGGCGACAAGGCCAAGCAACGGTCGGATCATGCCAAACTCCTTCTGCAAGACCCCGATGTGGGGTCGGGCCGCTGGCCGACAACCCCGCAAAGCCACCAGTGATCCCGCGAAGGTTTCGGCTCGCCAGCGGGCCGGGCCTCGCCTATCCTGAAAGAATCCAGGGGAGGGTGGCGTATGCGCCTCGACGACCAGCGGGAAAGCAGCAACATCGAGAACCGCCGGGGCAAGGGCGGGTTCGGCATGGGCGGCGCCGGGCAGCGGGCCGGCGGCATGGGCGGGCTGGGCGGGTTCCTCCCGCTGATCCTGCCGCTGGTGGGGTCGCGTTTCGGGCTGGTGGGAATCCTGCTGGTCGTGGGTGCGGTGCTGGCGCTCAACCTGTGCTCGGTGCCGATGCAGCCGGCCCCGCGGACAACGGCGCCCGTCGGCGCGCCCGGCAGCCCCGAGGCCCGGTCGCAGCTCCAGACGCAGACCGACAGCTTCGTCGCCAAGGTGCTGGCGACCACCGAGGACACATGGGGTGCGATCTTCGCGGCGAACGGCGAACGCTATCCGCCGCCGACTCTGGTGCTGTTCGAGGGCAGCGTGCGATCGGCCTGCGGCGGCGCCTCGGCGGCATCCGGCCCCTTCTACTGCCCGGCCGATCGCAAGGTCTATCTCGACACCAGCTTCTTCGACGAACTGGGCCGGCGCTTCGGGGCGCCCGGCGATTTCGCGGCGGCCTATGTGATCGCCCACGAGGTCGGCCACCATGTGCAGACGGTGACGGGCATCTCGCAGCAGGTGCAGGCCCGCCAGCAGCGGGCCCGCAGCCGGGCAGAGGCGAACCAGCTCTCGACCCGGCTGGAGCTTCAGGCCGACTGCTTCGCCGGCGTGTGGGCCGCGCGCAACCGCGGCCTGCTGGAGCCGGGTGATTTCGAGGAAGGCGTGCGCGCCGCCCAGGCGATCGGCGACGATACCCTGCAGAAGCGGTCGCAGGGCTTTGCCGTGCCCGACAGCTTCACCCACGGGTCGGCAGCACAGCGGGTGCGCTGGCTGACCCGCGGCTTCGAGGCGGGCGATCCGAACGCCTGCGACACCTTCGGGCCTCCCTACGAACAGCTGTAGGACGTTCCGGCCTGTCATCTTCCTGTCACCGGCACGGCGCATCGGGGCTGCATGCTGGACGCGCGCAAGCACTTCCGCGCCGATGACCCGCTGCGCGCGCTGGGTATCCGCGCGCAGCCGGCGATGCTGGACGAGGAGACGCGCCGGGCGATCGCCGAGCGGCTGCTGCTGGGCGACGCCGATGCGGCCATCCTGGCCGACCAGGCACGGGCCGGTGCCGATCTCGCGCTGGTCAGGGCCGAGATCGCGGCCGCCCGCGCGCACCCTTATGTGCGCGCTGCCGAGCGGCTGCGCGCGCGGCTGGCCAAGCGCGACTGGCTGCTCGCCTGCCGGGCGCGGCTGGAGGGGCTGGCGCCCGCCACCGTGCCGCGCCGCAATCGCCTCGACCCCGACAGCTTCTTCGCCGGGCATTACGCCACGCTGATGCCTGTGGTGCTGACCGGCCTTGTCGATCACTGGCCCGGTCTTGGCTGGACGCTCGACGGGCTTCTCGCGAAGGTCGGCAATCCCGAGATCGAGGTGCAGACGGCGCGCGAGGCGGACCCCGAGTTCGAGCTGAACTCGATCGCCCACAAGACGCGGATGCCCCTTGCGGACCTGATCGGCCAGCTGAAGGCCGACCCCGACACCAACGACTTCTACGTGACGGCGAACAACGGCAGCGTGAACCGCCAGGCGCTTGCCCCCCTGTGGGCGGACGTGGGCGACCTGCCGGGCTATCTGGCGCCCGGGCCGCTGGGCGACGGCTTCTTCTGGATGGGGCCGAAGGGCACGGTGACGCCCTGGCACCATGACCTCACCCAGAATCTGCTGGTGAACATGGTGGGGACAAAGCGGGTCGAGCTGGTCTCGCCGTCGCAGACGCCCGGCATGGCAAACCACCGCCATTGCTTCAGCGCCCATGGCGCCGATGCGACGCTGGCCGGCGCGACGGTGCGGCGGCTGACAGTCGAGATCGGGCCCGGGGAGATCCTGTTCATCCCCGTCGGCTGGTGGCACCATGTGACGGGGCTGAGCCTCACGATCGGCATGAGCTTCACCAACTTCGTCTGGCCCAACGACTTCGCCCGCCTTTATTCGACCGAGGGTTTACTCTAGATGTTTGATCCGCCGCGAGTGCCCTCTCGCGGACACACTGGCCAGCTTGCCAAATACGCAATTCAAGCTAATTGAAATACTGACAGAGAATTGGGAGTCTAGATCAATACAGATTTAAATAGAACGAGCATCAACAGCAGCCAAGCTAGCGAATTAATAGAATTGATGTTGAAACAATGTATTTATCGAAAAAGTTTCCTAGAAACTCGATCAATGATTTTTCTTACCAAATGCACATGGTCCATGATGTTGTCATATTTATTTATAGGTAATTTAAGACATTCTGGCCACAATATATGTATTATATCATCGAATAGTAATCCCTGACGTCGATATTGAGGGTCAGTCTCCATGAAGGCCTTTTGAACAGAAAATTGGGCGAAAGGCATGAATGACATCTTCAAGAGTTTTTGAGCGGGAGCTTGGGACATTCCCCACGTTGCGACTCGCAATTCATTGTAAGATAAATCCAGCACAACAGAATAAGGCAATTGCGAAACGCCTGCCAGCCATTCTTCGATATCTTGATTTTGTTCAGCAACGTCAGGCAATGACAGCAAACTACAAACGTCAGCCGCAGTGATTTCTCGCTCTCTGAAGTCCTTGTATGCTTTCGGATAGAATTTTGCTCGCCCTGTCTCCCCATAAATTCCAGTTATAATTGAAGGAGAGTCAACATTACACAGGGTTGGATGTATTTCCCGGTTGATTTCACGGACATTGTGACCAATAATACTATCCCAGAGCTCTGATTGTTCTGAGGAAGCTCTAATAACTGGTATTAATTTATGACTAATATTTAATGTATCGGCAAGTTTTTTACTGATTTGTTGATCAAGTCCATCCTCTAGGCGACCAAACGTAATTGCTTGCATCTTGTCAGTCACATTTCTCGTCGCGGCGGTCAGCAATCTGCTGTCATATCCTGCCGTCATTGTCAGCGCCGCCCCTCGTTCCACCACACAGCATTCCACGTATCGTCGGATGTCTTCACATGCCTCCGATGCTGTGACAGTAGGATCTCTACCAACAGATAAATCGCCCTTCTTTGGCCATACGCGAAATGAGGCCCATTTCGAGAGGTCAAGGACGTGACAAGGTAAAAGTCGTCTGAGGCCTTCATGTGCTGTTAGACTACCCGTAATCCACCCATGATTTCTTGACAAAATCATTTTCCTATGTAGTTCTTGATTGAATCTTCTTACATACTCGTGTCTGTCAAACATCTTGTAAGCCGAAGAACCGGCTCTGGAGGTGGACTGACACCAGTAGATAGGTATTGATCCGCCAAAATCAGGTACCAAGTATTCGCCGATGGGGCCTTGAGTCATTGAGAAAAAAGATCCATGCAATTTGAAAATGACCTGTTTAACAAAATGATCGATGTCACAAATAATGTCGTTGTATATTATGTGATTATCTGACACATTCAGGCTTGGTCCGTGCCAGCCTTGCAGCACATAGCCATGTACAACGGCTACAGTTAGACCAGTAGCGTCGAGTATGGGCGTAGAAGGCATACCGGGGGACAGCTCAATGCCTTTGTCCATCGACAGTGTAAAGCCGAAAGCCTTCCTGCGATCTGGGTCAAGCATAGTAGAGTTTGTAAGCTGTCTCCGGTGTTTCTTGCAATCACTTTAAGCGCGGTGGTCGGGCACGCCCGCCGCCCCCCAAGGTCCGGTCACGTCCTCGAGCACGGCGTCCACGGTCTCGATCGCCAGCCGCAGCGCGCTTCCGCCGCAGAACGCCATCAGGAGGTGGTCGGGCCTTGGGCCGTGATCGCAAGCAGCGGCAGGACGGCATGGGCCTCGTCGGGCCATTCCCGCCGTGCTACGTGCGTCACATGCTCGAACCGGAGCGCAGCGCACACCCAGGTCGGCGGCTCGCCGCCCTGCACCCGTCTCCAGCGGAACCGGTTGCCCAGGATAAGGAGGCGGCGCTGTCCGGGCCACCAGCCGACTTCGCCGGCCTTGACTACCATGTCCTGGACGCATGCCGAGACGGGGGCCAGATCGTCGGCGTCCTCGGCGCGAAGCAGTAACAGTCCGGCCATCAGCCGCCGCTCACCCGCTCGATGTCGGAGGCCAACGCCCGAAAGCTTTTCCTCAAGCCGCTCGTAGCCGCGGTCGAGGTGATAGACCCGGCGCACCATCGTCTTTCCTTCTCGCCCATCATGCCCGCCCACACACGGAAATCCTGACAGTCCCGTGCACGCCGAGCTCAAGGCCGAAGGTACCACCATCGCCAGGAAGCGCGTGGCAAGACTGATGCAAGCGGCTCAGATTGCTGGCGTCAGCCGCAGAAGAAGTATCCGAACCACACGCTCCAACCCTGCCGACAGGCCAGCATCGGACCTGGTGCGGCGCAACTTCTTCGTGGAGGCACCGAACCAGCTGTGGGTCGCGGATATCACCTACGTTCCCACCATGGCCGGGTTCCTGTTCCTGGCGGTCGTGCTGGATGCCTGGTCCAGGAAGATCGTGGGATGGGCGTTCTCCAGCGACCTGAAGACGCGGGTCGTCCTCGATGCCTTGGATATAGCGCTCGAGACCCGCCGACCGGACGATGTCATTCATCATTCTGACCGCGGCTCGCAATACACGTCACTGGCGTTCGGCAACCGCTGCAAGCAAGCCGGCGTCCGACCGTCCACCGGCTCGGTCGGCGATGCCTACGACAATGCCATGTGCGAGAGCTTCTTCGCCACGCTCGAATGCGAGCTGATCGATCGCAACCGGTTCCACTCGCACACCGAGGCGCGCATGGCGGTGTTCCACTTCATTGAAGGCTTCTACAATCCCACCCGCCGACACTCGGCGCTAGGATATCTCTCACCCCTGGAATATGAACGGAGGCGCCATGGCCTGACCCAACAGACCTAAACCGCAACCCGTCCACCAAAGCGGGTCAACTCCAAATTGTCACCACAGCCTAGCCCTCGCCTGCCGGGCGGAGGCGCAGGAGCAGCGGGCCGAACGGGGTGGCCTGCGACAGTTCCGTCCGGCCGGTGCGGGTCAGCTCGAGCACGGCGGCAAAGCTCGACGCGCGGGCCGAACGGGCAAGCAGCGGGTCTTCGCTGTCGGGCAGGAACCGCTGGAGGTCCGTCCAGTCGAGCGCCTGGCCGACGAGGGCCGACAATCGTTCGAGCGCCTTGTCCAGTGTCAGGATGCGGCCGCGGTCAGGCGGGGTCCAGCTGCCGGCCTGCCGGCGCGCATGCAGGCTGCCATAGGCCGACAGCAGGTCGTAGAAGCTGGCGTGCAGCCGGCTGCGGCGGATGGTGGTGAGCCCGTCGGGCGCGCCGCGAACGAACACGTCGCGACCGATCAGGTCGCGCGCCATCAGCCGCTCGGCCGCCGCGCGCATGGCATCCAGCCGCCGGAGCCGCCAGCGCAGCCGCTCGGCGAGGTCGTCCGGGTCTGGGTCGGGCGCTTCCTCGCGCGGGAGCAGCAGCGCCGACTTGAGGTAGGCGAGCCAGGCCGCCATCACCAGATAGTCAGCGGCCATCTCCAGCCGGAGCGCGCGGGCGCTGGCGATGAAGGCGAGATACTGGTCGACCAGCGGCAGGAGGGGGATCCGCGCCAGATCCACCTTCTGCTGCCGGGCGAGCATGAGCAGCAGGTCGAGCGGCCCTTCCCAGCTTTCGAGGCTGACGACGAAGCTGTCGCCGACGGCGCTCGCAGCCGGTGCGTCGTCAATGGCGCTCATGCGGCTGCGAGAAGCGCATCGCGGCGGGCGGCGAGCGCCTCGACCGTGTCCTCGCCGGGGGTGGCGGCCCAGGCCATGGCGCGCGCCAGCCGCTCGGCCGCGGCCGGCCCGATGGGGCCGACGGCAGCCGCGATCGCCGCCATCTCGGCGCTGTCGCCCGAACAGTGAAGCGCGATGTCGCAGCCGGCGGCCAGCACGCTGGCGGCGCGCGCGCCCATGTCGTTGGCGCCCGGCTGCCGCCCGAGCGCCTGCATCCCCAGATCATCCGACATCAGCAGGTTCCCAAAGCCGATGTCGCGGCGGATGACGCCGCCGATGATCGCAGGCGACAGCGATGCGCACAGCGTCTCGTCCCAGGCGGGGTAGAGGATGTGCGCCGTCATCGCCATCGGTGCGTCGGCGAGGCGCCGGAAGGGGAAGAGGTCGGTGGCGAGATCCCCGGCAGGCGCCGCCACGACCGGCAGGTCGAGGTGGGAGTCGAGCGTGGCGCGGCCATGGCCGGGGATGTGCTTGACCACGCCCACGCAGCCGCCGGCCTTCAGCCCGTCGAGCGTCGCCCGGCCGAGCGCGGCGACCATCAGGGGGTCCGCGCCATAGCTGCGATCGCCGATGACGGCGTGCATGGCCGGATGCGCGACATCGAGGAGCGGCAGGCAGTTGACCGTGATCCCCAGCCCCGAGAGCAGTGCGCCGAGCGCCTGCGCATTGGCGCGGGCGGCCGCCATGGCGGTCACCGGCGCGCGCGCCCAGGCGTCGCCGAAGACGGCCGGCGGCGGAAAGGCCGGCCATCCGGGCGGCTGCAGCCGCGCGACCCGACCGCCTTCCTGGTCGATCAGGATGGGAAGCCGCGCATCGCCGGCAAGGTCGCGCAGCGAATCGGTCAGCGCGCGCAGCTGCGCCGGGGTTTCCACATTGCGGCGGAACAGGATGTAGCCGGCGGGCGACGTCGCGCGGAAGAAGCGGCGTTCGGCCTCGGTGAGCGCCGGGCCCGACAGGCCGAAGAAGACCGGGATCATCGCCGTGCCATGCGGCAGGCGCGTGGCGCCCGCAAGCGGCTCAGCGGGTCAGCCCGGCGACCAGCAGCGCGATGGCGGCGATGCCGATGGCGCCCCAGGTCAGCATCATGCCGCCGACGCGCGGCACGTTCGGGGCCGGCCGGGCCATGCCGATCGGGTGGAGGATGCGGCCGGCGACGAAGGCGATCGCCAGCCCCAGCGTGAAGCCGCCGCTGCCGTAGGTCTGCTCGAGGAGGAAGATCAGCAGCAGGCCCAGCGGCGCATGTTCGGCGAAGTTCGCCTGCGTGCGCATCCGTTCGAGCAGCAGCGCGCTGCCGCCATCCCCCATCGGGACGCCGGCCGAGCGGCGGACCATCGAAACCCGCACGCCCAGCAGGATGAGCATGAGCCCCAGGACTCCGGCGGTGACGAGGCTGATCTGCATGGGCTTCCCTCTCTTGCCTTTTCGGCGTTTTCGACTATGACCGCGCGCTCGTTTCGCAAGCCCGTGACCGGCCGGAGCGCCCCATCGCGCACGGCCCCGATCATGACAAGAACAGAAGGTGCCCCATGGCCGTTCCCAAGCGCAAAACCTCGCCTTCCCGGCGCAACATGCGGCGCAGCCACCATGCGCTGACGGCCGTGGTGCCGCAGGAATGCCCGAACTGCGGCGAGCTCAAGCTTCCCCACCACATCTGCCCGGCCTGCGGCTTCTATGACGGCCGCGACGTGCTGGCGAAGGCCGACTGACAATTCGCACGAGCACGGCCTGACGGGGGGAGGTTGGCCACGGCCCACATGGTGGACAGGCCGCTTATCGCACTGGACGCCATGGGGGGCGATGTCGGCCCGGCGGTCGTCGTCGGCGGCGCCGAGATCGCGCGCGAGCGCTATCCGAAGCTGCGCTTTCGCCTCTATGGCCAGGAGTCCGCCATCCGCGAGGCGCTGGGCTCGGCGCCGCGAATCGCCGCCGAGGCGGAGATCGTCCATGTGGATGGCGTGGTGCTGGGCACCGACAAGCCGAGTGCCGCGATCCGGCGCGCCCGCGTCACCTCCATGGGGCTTGCGATCGAGGCGGTGAAGGCGCGCGAGGCGGCGGCTGCGGTATCCGCCGGCAACACGGGCGCGCTGATGGCGATGGCGAAACTGGCCCTGCGGACCATGCCGGGGATCGAGCGGCCGGCGCTCGTTGCGCTGATGCCGACGCTCAAGGCGGAATCGGTCGTCCTCGACCTGGGCGCCAACACCGAGTGCGATGCCGAGAACCTGGTGCAGTTCGCGCTGATGGGGGCGGCCTTCGCCCGCACCGTGCTGGGCCTCGACAGGCCGAAGGTGGCCCTGCTGAACATCGGCGAGGAGGACATGAAGGGCACCGAGGCGATCCGCGATGCAGCGCAGCTGCTGCGGGCGGGCGCCGCGCACCTGCCCTTCGAGTTCCTCGGCAATGTCGAGGGGAACGGCATCGCGCAGGGCAATACCGACGTGATCGTCACCGACGGGTTCTCGGGCAACATCGCCCTCAAGACGGCCGAGGGCACCGCCAAGCTGGTGACCGGCCTGCTGGCCAATGCCTATCGCGCCACATGGCTGACGAGGCTCGGCTATCTGCTGTCGCGCTCGGCGCTGCGCGCGCTTCGCGACCAGCTCGATCCCAACAACCACAATGGCGCCGTCTTCCTGGGGCTCAACGGCGTGGTGGTGAAGAGCCACGGGGCCGCCGACATCCGCGGGTTCGCCAACGCCATCGGTGTTGCCCATGACCTGGTGACGCAGGACATCCAGGCCCGGATCCAGGCCGATCTCGCCAGCTTCTCGGCCCATCGGCGCGATGCCGACGCCGGCGTCGCGCCGGCCGCCTGAGGTGGTGCGGCGCAGCGTCATCACCGGCACCGGCAGCGCGCTGCCCCCCGGGGTCGTGACCAACGCCGACCTGGAAGCCCGGCTGGACACGACAGATGCGTGGATCGTCGAGCGAACGGGGATCCGCGAGCGGCGGATCGCCGCCCAGGGGGTCCGCACGTCCGACCTTGCCGTCGAGGCAGCGACGGCCGCGCTGGCGGCCGCCGGCGCGACACCGGCCGACATCGACCTCGTGATCGTCGCCACCGCCACGCCGGACGAGACCTTCCCGGCGACGGCAACCCGCGTACAGGCACGGCTCGGGATCCGCCGGGGCGCTGCCTTCGACGTGGCGGCCGTCTGCTCGGGCTTCGTCTATGCGCTGACGGTTGCCGACGCCCTGCTGAAGACCGGCGGCTTTTCGCGCGCGCTGGTGATCGGGGCGGAACTGTTCAGCCGCATCATCGACTGGGAGGACCGCACGACCGCCGTGCTGTTCGCCGATGGCGCGGGTGCCGTGGTGCTGGAAGCGCGCGACGAGCCGGACGAGGGCCGCGGCCTGCTGGCCGCGCGCCTGCACGCCGACGGACGCCAGGGCGACCTGCTGTTCGTCGATGGCGGGCCGGGCACGACGGGCACGGTCGGCAAGCTGCGGATGAAGGGGCGCGAGGTGTTCCGCCACGCCGTCCAGAACCTCGCCGACGTCACGACGGAAGTGCTGGCCGACGCCGGCATGGCAGCAGCCGACATCGACTGGATCGTGCCGCACCAGGCGAATGTGCGGATCCTGGAGGCGACCGCGAGGAAGCTCGGCCTGCCGATGTCGAAGCTGGTGGTGACGGTGGACGCCCACGCCAACACGTCGGCGGCCTCGGTCCCGCTGGCGCTCGACACGGCGGTGCGCGATGGCCGGATCCGGCCCGGCGACCTGCTGCTGATGGAGGCGATGGGGGGCGGTTTCACATGGGGGGCGGTCCTGCTTCGCTACTGATCCCGGGCAGCAAAGTGACGCGACCATGACAGGCGGATGAACCGGGCGCGGCGGCAGAACATGGGCCAAGTGAAAAATGCCATGCCGGGGACATCGCGACGTCTCGACCTGTTCACGAGCCCGATTCGCGGGGGCAATGAACCGTTCCCGACAATGGAATCATGCTTTTCAGTTGTTAACCAATTGTCATGACTTGCCCTGTGATTCAACTGTCCTGCCCGCTGTCATCGGCCGGTTAATCATTTCGTGACATGCGAAGGGCTTTCGCCAAGCCACGCTTTTGATTAGCGTCTTTCAACGGAAAGGGCGGGCAATGGTCGATTCGCAACTGTCGGGGGGCAGACTGTCGGTTGAAAAGGGCGTGCCGACGCTGACGCGGGCGGACCTCGCGGATGAACTGCATCGCACGATCGGCCTGTCGCGGGCCGAGTCGGCGGACCTTGTCGAGCAGGTGCTCGACACCATCACCGGGGCGCTGGTTGCCGGTGGCAACGTCAAGCTCTCCTCGTTCGGCAGCTTCATGCTGCGCAAGAAGGGCTTGCGAGTCGGACGCAATCCCAAGACCGGGGTCGAGGTGCCGATCCAGCCGCGCACCGTCCTGACCTTCAGGCCAAGCCAGCTGCTCCGACAGAAGATCAACGGCTGATGGCGCCGCCAGAAGGCGGGACGCCGCCGGAGAAGGATCCGGCGGCATTCCGCACCATCCGCGAAGTGTCGGAGCTGCTGGGCGTTCCCCAGCATGTGCTCCGCTTCTGGGAAACGCGATTTCCCGAGCTGAAGCCGCTGCAGCGGGGCGGCAACCGTCGCTACTACCGGCCGGCCGATGTCGCCTTTGCGCAGGCCCTGCACAAGCTGCTTCACAAGGACGGCTACACGGTGAAGGGCGTCCGCAAGCTGATCGCCGATTTCGGCGCCGGCAACCTGGTTGCCATTGCCAACGGCCAGCCGGTGCAGCCGCGCGGCCGGGGCGCGCCCAAGCCGCCACCGCCGCCCGTCCTGCTGGCTGGCGCGGCCGCCGCCGCTGCCGACGCCGCGCCGCCGCCCGAACCGGCCGACGCCGCGCCGGCCTCGCCCATGGAAGCGTCGCCGGCGCCAGCGCCGCCGCCGGCAACGTCCCTCGGCGCGCTTGTCGTCCTGCGCGAGCGGCTGGCGGCCGCACTCGCCTCGGCCGCCTGAAGCCCCCCTTCCGGGCCGGCTTGCAGCCGGCCCCGCGACGCGCCACTGTTGCCGGCGATGCCGGGCGCGCCATGAAATCCATCGCCATCTTCTCGCTGAAGGGCGGGGTCGGGAAATCGGCCACCGCGGTCAACCTTGCCCATGCCGCCGCCACGGCCGGCGGGCGGCGGACCCTGTTGTGGGATCTCGATTCGCAGGGCGCGGCCACCTTCCTGCTGCGGCTGGCGCCCGTGCCGGGCGCCAAGGCGCGGGCCGCCGTGCTGCGCGGCGGCGACGCGCCGCTGTCCGACCTGGTGCTGGCCAGCGAATTCCCGCGCCTCGACGTGCTGCCGGCCGACCGGTCGCTGCGGCGGCTGGAGGGCGACCTTGCCCAGGCGGAGAAGCTGAAGCTGCTGAAGAAGCATCTGAAGGCGCTTGGCAGCCGCTATGACCGCATCCTGATCGACTGCCCGCCCGGCCTGTCGGAGCTGGCCGACCGGCTGTTCCGCGCCGTCGACCTCATCGTGATGCCCGTCATCCCCTCGCCCCTGTCCGGCCGGACGGCCGACCAGCTCGCCGACGAGCTGGTGCGCCGCCATGGGGGGCGGCCACCGGTGCTGCCGGTCTGGTCGATGGTCGACCGGCGCAAGGCGCTGCACCGCGACACGGTGGCGAGCGATCCCACCCGGCCGGCCATTCCCTATTCGGCGGTGATCGAGTCGATGGCGGTGCACCAGTCGCCGGTGGGGGCGATCCAGCCGGGCGGCGCGCCGGCGCGCGCCTTCGCGGCGCTGTGGGCGGCCGTGGAACAGAGGCTGCTGGGGATCGCCTAGCGCCAGGCACTGGCCACCCACCGCAATCATCTGTCGCCTTCCGGCGAGCCGCCCACCGCCCCACGCCCCCGCCCGGCCACCCACAAGGTACCATGGATGGGTGGCCGGGCGGGGGCGTGGGGCGGTGGGCGGGCGCAGCGACGGCGGATGCCGGCGCGATCAGCGCACAAACGGTGGGCGGGCGCAGCGACGGCGGATGCCGGCGCGATCAGCGCACAAACGGTGG